>Ga0325410_1003782_pt1 | contig 17053 bp, 8 predicted proteins | sample PopdelMetagenome_16_FD_206182 | JGI IMG/M metagenome (GOLD analysis project Ga0325410, IMG submission 206182) | Populus deltoides microbial communities from Bellville, Georgia, United States - Xylem-PdIQD-R3 | ecosystem: Host-associated > Plants > Phyllosphere > Stem > Wood/Secondary xylem...
GATTGAGACCCGAGATTTGCATGCCTTCGAGAGGGGCAATGTGTTGCATTTGCCATCATTTAATAGCTATTCAAAAGGGAAAAAGAGTTGATTTTGGCCCGGGATTCTACATCGGATTCATAGTGGTTTTATATGCTAGGGAGAGATAAATCTTTCTTGTAATCTTAATTAATAACTTAAATATTTTTGTTAAAATAAATTTTAATATTGTATCACACGCATTAAAATCTCGAATTTTATTACTTCATTCTACCTAATTAAACAATAAAAAATTGAGCACTGATGAGCATGTTAAAGTTTTAAATTTGAAGTTTTTGGATGAAGATATGAGTTGAAAAAAGCATGCATGGTAGGATCTGATCAAATGTTCACCGGAGAGTAATAAATATACAACTCCGTTTGTCATTTCAAAGATTATTACTGATCGATCACAAACTCTTACCAGCTAGCTTATTGCTACGAAGACTCTGAAACCTATCCCTGAAATAACATTGACAAATACCTAACATACAATGCATAATTACAATGTCAGGAAAAATTCAATCCTTGAAATATAAAGCAGCTTTTGTGGTAGTCATATTAATTTCTACCCTAAGGAATGGATAAACTGTTTCTTCAAGAGCAAATTAAGCCCGAAAACGAATTGAAAAAACTCTCCATTTCTTATTTTATAGTATGAAATTCCTCTCGTCCATTGCATTTTCCTAATCTTTATTTTCAGACATGGATTGATGCAAAAAGAAAATGTTGGGTAGAATATGGCAAATTTCTAAGAACAAGGGTCTAGGGTTATTTTTCCTTTTCCATTTCTTTTTTGTTTCAATGAAAAATTAAATGCTATGGAATGAAAACACTAGCAGAAATCAACCAAATGCATAAATAAAGGGAACAAGAAGAAGTCAACTAGAACAAGCACAAAGAAACAATCAAATCACATGGTTTATTTCCTTAATAAAAATGCACTTCCAATCCTTCCCAGGTTTCATTTTCCATCTTTGAGATCTCCGATACATCTCATATACACCTATGAAACTCAAATATTTCAAATACATAATGCCTCACAACCTATTTCCAACTTCACCACCTTCATATTAGGGCATGAAGAATGAGATATCTAAGTTAATTCTTACCAGGTACATACTCCGAATGGCATTAGTTTCCTCCTCTCGTGCTTTTATTTCCCTTGAGTATGCCCAGTAGAGAAAGTTTTCAAAGATATTAGCTCGATCCTTGCAGTATAATTGGCCAACTTAGCAGCAAGATTGCCATTGTACTCGGATGCTATTAAACTTGAGCACTCTAACACATTCTTAATGATTGTAAACAAAGCAAGTGAGCCAATAATGGCACACAGGACCAACAAGATGACTAAAACAATATTTGGAACATATCTATGGCTGGTGTAAAGTTCTGACGGGGGATGGATTGTGCCTCCCGAGGGGGAAGGAGATGGTAGCATTGATGGTTGGGAAAATAGGGCTTGCTGTAACAATTTTCTTGAGGGAAAGTTTTTAAGAAAATCTTGAAAGAGTTGAGTGGAGGGAGAAAAGGAAGTGCTAGACATGCTTGCAGAGTTCAGTGAGAGCTTCTTTGGACGTAGTTGCACTAAGAGAAAGGGCAACGTGAATGTCAGGTCAGTTGAGCTATAAACTCAATGGGTGCAGGAGAAGTTGACTAAACATTTGAATTTCTCTTTTTTGCATACAATTAATGTTATCAAAATTGGATTGAAGGGTGAAATGATCAACGCTTTGATTTATTAGTTTAATCAACAGTTCTTCGATCCAACTCCTAGTTCACTCACTTGTTTATATAACATAACTTTTTTGTAAAAATGTTTTTGATAATTCTAAATAATTTATCTAATTTATCAAATAAAATAAATTTATAAAAAAAGCAATTAATTAATTCCATGGTCTAACTAATGACCACCCAATCAGTACGTACGTAGTATAATTAAATATCTGGGACCGTAGGTAAAAGAATATTAATTAATTGAGATATTATTTAAACTTTAAATTTAAATTATTGGAACTAAATTAAAAAAACATCATTTAATTAAAATTATAAATTTATTGAGATTATATTATAGCTGTTTGTTCAACCTTGTCAGGCCAATCATTGTCTTCCAGTTCACCTTGGAAATGGTCTTTTAAAAAACTAATTAAATTATTTCAGTCCGAGTTCATCAGCTCCGTTGATCTCAGCTATGTATTTAGCAAAAATGAAATTTTATTTGATGAACTTTATTGATACGATTAATTAAACTATCTTTCAAAGAAATCGTTAAACACTTATACTGTTTTCAGGATTAGATCACACCAGGGTTACATTTGACAGTCAATTCGGACAAACTCCTGGCCTCCACTAAGACATAGTGTGTTATTTAATGATCTTTCTAGTTGGATTTGCACTCTATGTGTATGTGCGGCATAAAGCATATTTGTGTTTGCATGTCTAGACTCTAGAGTGGATGCTGCTTCATGCATGAGGCCATGATCCATGTGTCGTCCAAAAGCACTGGTAATGCTATAAAAAACAAAAATCTCCATACGACAAACATGCTGACAATTACTTTTTATTTTTATTTTTATCAGAGGTTAATTTAAAATTTATGAGACCCATATTATTTTAATATTTGTAAATTGACACATCAATTAGTATAGAAATATTTAGTTATATATCATTTTTCATTAAGTTCTATATATCCTATAGTTAATTCTGATGGGTAGAAATATCTATTTAAAAAAAAAAAACAATTGAAAGGAACCTATATGGTGAGTTTGGTGTCCTAGTTTTCGATTATATCGGATTGCTTGATATAAGTTTGGCCTATATATTATTAATGGGTTAATTGATTTTTAATTTTTTAATCCCAACTCTCAACCTAACTACTTAATTTAGCTTGTGAAATGAGTAGATTTTGATATGGTAATACTTTTAGGAGTCTAAATCATGACGACCTTCATTATTAATTAATTATAAACCTAAGCCAGCATATAAAAAGTACAAAACCCTTTTATGAAATTAACTCTTTTTTTTTTTATGAACCTGTTTTTGAAATTAAAAAATTTAAAAGAGTGGTTATTAAAACAATGGTAATTTGATTATTAAAATCATTAGCTGTTTAGTGACTTGAACTCTATGCTATAAAGCCATGCAAAAAGGTGGAGAGTGGATGTTGAATGTTGATAAATTCTATGGTTTCTGAATCTCTTATCATTTTCTTCAACTTTTTCATCAAGTTTAAACTTATTCTCACAAGAATTATTTTTAAAATAAATCTTTACATAGGTGTAACAATTCACATCCTTATATTTTCTTAATCTTGAATGAAATTAATACAATACAATCTAAGACTAAGAAAAAAAGAAAAAAAAACCCTATCACCCTGATTACCTCAACGGTAACCTAGTTAATTTGTGGTTGCCAAACCAGAAAATAGCATGAAAATGACATTAACTTACAAATTCTAATGAAAAAAAGAAAAGATAAAAGCAGATTTGAAGAAACATCTTAGAGAGATTGCTAGTAGTTTATGCGCAAATTTTGGGGTTAATATAACTCTTTGGTGACTCATGTCTGATTCAGGAGGTCACAAAATTACAAGCAATTGATTAAAAAGGGCTTCTTATATAATTTTTCAGTGATGAAGATACACCTGTATGCCACAAGCTTCCTATCATATATAGTACTTGTGTAATCCTTGCTCACTCATCGCCAATATGGTCATTTTCAGCCCTCTTATTTGCTGGGACTATATATAATTGTGAGGAAACCAATGAATTAGTAAAGAACATGGAAGCCACTCCGTATTATTACTCATGATTTCCCAAGATACCAAATTTTATTTTTAATACTCCTCTGGCATCATGTTAGTCCATTATTGAATTCTAATAATTATACTACTAGATTTAACACTTTTGTAGATAAAAATTTATGTCGGTATTTACACTTATAGTCCATCAATATGTGTATTACCGACGGGCTCACAGACAGAAACAATCCGTTGGAAAAACTCTCGTTGGTAATTTATGATCTGTCGGTGAGTCTGTTCGTAATAAATATATCGATGGATTTACAAATGGACAGAGCACACCAAAAAAATTACCTGCTTCATCATATTGGTATCTCCATCGGTAAATTTAACATATCATTAACATGAAAATCATATGTAATGCCATCAGTGTTTTTATTTTTTCATCGGTATATCCATTGGAAAATATAGCATGTCACTGATAGAATACTATTTGTAATTCCGTCGGTGAATTAACAGTAACAATGACATTTGTTGTAATTCCTTTTCAATTCTCCCTAGAATATACCGACAAAGTTGTTTTGTTGGTATCCTCATTAGTAATATTTTAAAATTATATTGAACAAAAGTAGAAAAATAATATACAAATCAAATATTTATTACAAATTTAAACATTTATACGTTAAAATACAATAAATCTAAAATAAAGGTGGTGCTGGAGGAGGAGGAGGTTGGTTGTCACATATATACCACCAATTTGTGATCTCATCTCCATAACAATCGGCAGAGTTCTTTATAATCAAAAGTATGTCATTCACATTTTTCATTAAGATGAGCCGTCTGATCCTGTACTCGGTGGTCTAACATCGCTGTGAATTATGGAATTTGTGTGCTCGGAATCGATTGCAAGCATCCAACGGTCAAAACACTATAGGTCATCCACAAGTTCTTGACTGTAGTGTTCAAGAGTCCATACATCTGATTTCTATCGAATCTACCAGATGATCCTACCTCTAACCATGAATCTAAGTCAAGATTTGGATGGGTCGAAGGATCGTCCCCGTATTTCTCCTTCAACTAACTGTTATACATATCCTAGAAAGAAAAAATAAATTCATCAAATTAAAGGAAATAATAACTTAAGAAAAAATGATTAAAAACCAACATACCACAAAGCGCTGAGCTCGAATATCCATGAACTGTTGCAACCCTTTTTGGTAGTTATCACTCCGCACATGCATTTCAACAAAAAGCTCTATCGGGCTTGGCTCGCGTCTAAAAACCGTAACCTACAAAATAAAAATATTATCAGTTAAATATATTTATAAAAACAACTCATAAAAATAATGGATGTAATAAATAAATCCTATCATCCAATTTGCATGCGAAACAAATAGAACATAGTTGCCGGTGTGCATGGTAACAAAACAGTGAACATGTCAGTTCTGATTTTCCACACCAGACTGTGACCGTCACGTGAAACGTTCAGATATCACATGCTGAATGTATTCTGCCTATATAGTCTCTGAGATGTACGGCTGTCTGAAATTTTTCCAAATCACCACTTCATTCCAATCTAGAGGCTCTTTTTCTTTCACATATTTTTTGGTTTTCTTTCATGCCTTATACCAAAAATCACACAACCTATATGGTACAAATTAATTATCTGTTAGTAAATGAAAAATAAAATTTTAATAATTGAAATAAAATTTTTTATCCTGGATTCGATCTTACCTAATTGAAGCTTGATTCTCCTAAACCCTTATTGCAACATTATTATCAACTCTCTCTCATTCAAATTTTCCCTTTAAGTAAAAAATTATAAAAGGGAACTTTCAGTAATTTCAATAAAATAACCAGATTAACATAAAATAAAATATTTAAGTTAAAGGATCTTGTCCTCGTGACGTGTAATAGACCTGGCATTTACACAAATTCAAGGATAAAAAAAATTAAATGATTTTTATTTTTAAAAAAAATTAGCAGCACTTCCTCTATATTGGAGACTACCCAAAACTTTTAAACTTACAAATACACAACAGATATGCCAAAAACTAGTTGATTTTACAACAATGAGGAAATCAAACAAAGAAAAAGGCATGCTTAATTTGGGCTGATAATTAAAAAAAAAGAAAAGAAAAGAGATTGTTAAGAAACCCAAAACAAAAAGAAAAATAAGAAGAAAAACGAAGAAAGACAACATATTTGAGGATGAGAAGTGAAGAGAAAACCATTGGTATTTATCATAGCTTATTTTGTCCACATACCTATGAATAAAATGGTACCGATAAGCATCGTCATCGATATTTTGTCGAAACCGGTCTTATTCTTTTTGGTTAATGTAAAACACTTCTAAAATTTTAGAGTTATGTTTTTGAAACCTTTGTATATCTCATTAATCATATGCCAACACCTATCTTGCGTAATAAATCACAATTTGAATGTTTGTTTACACAACCACCTTATTATACTTTTTTTTTGTACTCTCGGACCTTTTCTACATCCTTATAATGCTTATAAGTCAGACTATCATTCTACTTCGTGTGTGTGTTTAAGCTATAGTTCATCTCACTTAGGCTATCATCGTCTTGACTTGTCATCTTATCATATTCACATCTCTTATCATATCTGTTTTCATGAATACTATTTTTCATTTATTGAGTCTGAACAAGTACACAACACTAGCCCCTATGTGTTTACACCTACACTTAATACAAATCTTCCTTTACTTACTACTTTCCCATTACTAAACACCTCATCCCCATGGTCCCCACTCTTCTCCTATTTGGTTTTGTTATCACCATTTGCATCTTTGTCTCTTGATCATTCTCTAAGATCAGGTTTTTTCATGCCAACCTTATCTCTGTTTGACTTCCTCATTGTTGTAACTCACTCATTGCTATAACATCTCTAGCTTTACCATCGAGTGATTATCTTTCCAGAACATTTGCATAGTCCATACATGGTTTAGACCTCATTGTTGATCTTTCGAGCTACTCTTTTCCTCAACAGTCCCCGTCTCTCCAGTCTGTTGTCCCTTCAACACCTCGAAATCATTATCAGTTAAATATATTTTTCATTTATTGAGTCTGAACAAGTTCACAGTTTAAACTTCGTGATTTGGGTGCTGCTCATTATTCTTTGGGAATTAAAGTAACTCTTACTAGTATGAGTCTCATGCTTAATCAACACAAATATGTTCTTGATATCCTTTGTAGAACTGTATGTTGTCGTGCAAACTTATTGATACTCCAACTTTTGCTTCTATAGTTTGGTAAGTTATTTTTCGATTCCACTGGCTTCGACAAATTATTCATGTTCTCTAATATCTCATCTTTACTAGGCTAGATATATGTTATGTTGTCAACAAGGTCTATCACTTTATACAAGCTCTTACTAAGGGCCATTGAACTGCTGTTAAACGCATATTACGATATCTGAAAGGTACGACTTCTTTTAGCTTGCATATTACCCAATGTTTAATGTTATCACTTCATAGTTTTACTAATGTTGATTGGGCTTGTAGTATTAATGATCATAAGTGTACTAGGGCTTACCTTGTCTTTTTTTTTTTTGCACAACTCCTATTGTATAGAAGTCTGGCAAGCAAAGAATTGTTGCTCGCTCCTCTACTAAAGAAGAGTATAAAGCTTTAGCTGATGGCACTGCTGAAATTCTTTAACTTTGTTATCTTTTGTTAGACTTATGTTTCTCTTTTCGTTTTGGTGCGATAACTTAGGTGCTATCTATTTGGCCTTGTTTGTTTCCTAGAAAGTAGATTTCTTTTGGAAAGTGAATTTTAGAAAAGTAAATTATTTTTCAATGTTTGGTAGTGTAATGGAAAATAAGTTGGAAAACACTTTCCAGTGTTTGGTTATGTCATGAAAAATGAGCTGGAAAATAACTTATTAATGTTTTATTTTTTCAAGTTTATTAAAATAATGAGAAATAAATTTTACAAATTAAAAAGTTGAATGGGAATGAAATTGAAAAAAATATATAATTTCATAAATTATCTCAAATAAAATAAATAATAATCAAAATAATAAAGATCTATTCTAAAAAATAAAAAAATTGAAAGATGAAGAAATTAAAATAATAATAATTAACATTTCATAAATAATTTCAAATAAAATAAGTAACAATCAAAAGAATGAGGACCAAATTTAATAGATAAAAAATTTCAATTAAAAAATGATAAGGGAAAAGCAAATAACAATTATAAAAATCAAAATCAAAATTAATGTAAAAATTAAATTCTAAGGGATGAAATTGAAAAATAAATATTCAAAACAATATATATATATATAGCAATCAAAAGTTTGAGGACCAAATTTGATATAATCAGCAAATAATATGATATTTTAAAATTTTTCACAACTTCCGGAAAAAATTTTCGCCCAAAATAAAAGGAAAACACTTTTCTGGAAACCAAGCCAAATTTTCCTTTGACTGGAAAGTGTTTTCCGTTGACCAACTTTCATAATGGCAAACAAACACAGCAAAATTTGGAAAGTGGTTTCCCATAAACCAGTTTCCGGGAAACAAACACGGCCTTTGTCTTCTAATCTAATTTTTCATACTCGTACAAAGTATATTGAGGTTGATTATCACTTTGTTCATGATAGGATAGCCACAAAAGATATTCAGATTCACTTCATATCCTACAATGACCAATTAGTTGATGTTCTTTTTAAGTCATTGCCTTGTTCTTCTTTTGTTCATCTATGGTCCAAGCTTTATATGGGTATTTTATTTTCAGCTTGAGGAGGTATATTATGGAACATATTATATTATAGAAAATAATGTATGTACTTATCTTATATAGAGTTATTTTATATAGAATATCTACTTGTATTTTGTTTGTTGTACGATTTATATAGAGAGAGAGGATGACTGCTGCATTATGTTAAACCTTCTAAATTATATAAAACTCTATTATAATATTTTCTTCGATTGTTCTTGTTAGTACATTTTAGTGCGTAGTACTTAATTGTGTCTCAAACTTTTAAGACAAGCATAATCTTTTCAGATTCTAAAAAGATATTCATTTTGGCACCTTCTGAAACCACATACATAGGCACACATGCCTTCTTAATTATGCCTCAAGGTCCAAAAAAAAAAAAAAAAAAGTTTAAGCAAATAATTCCAATTAGCAAGATTTTTAGCAGATGTTTTTGTGAAAATGGCAAATTAAATATATTCAAGAACCTGTAAATTTGTATACAATTTTGAAGAGTAATATATACAAGTAATTTTATGTGCCACACATAACTGTAAGTGTGTGTTTGTTTTTCTAGTTGAACTACAAAAACAAACACTGATTAATTTAAATCTAATAGTTTTATTATATTTAAATTAATATAATTAAATAAAAGATAAAGATAGGAATGTGTATAATCATAATAATGCTGTTTCTACAGGTACTGGTGCCATGAAACATTTTTTCTTGTCAATTTTACAAGTAACCTTGCCAATGTAGGAATTTTGTCGCAAAAACATAGACTGTATTGGATAATTTCAACAGCCAAGATTTTAGTTCCTTTTTCCTTCAGACATGAGTGGCATATTCCAAATTTCAACATCAGAGGATAACAAGTGCAATACCACTCAGCCACCACCTTCGGCACTTGTCATTAATATAATCATTTAATTTCCTAGCCAAATTGGATGGTAGAGGAATATCATTTTGGCCCCTGAAGCAACCACTTCAATCTGGGTCATTTGACAGCTTTGAAATTCTAATTCGGTGACCTTAGGTAGATTTTAACTTGATGGCCAAAAGACAGAAATTTGACTTAGCTGGCTTCCCTGTAATTGCAGACCAAACCTTCACGCTCTAGGGGTGCAATGTTCACAACTCTTTCTTGCGCTACAGAAGGTGGTTGTTCCGATGAGCTAGCCTGACTAACACCAGCAATCTTTTGGCACGTCTCCATAAGGCAGTGCCTGCATGTAGGGCAAGATGAGTGTGAGCTAAGCCACTCATCAATGCACTTCACATGAAATCCATGGCTACACTTGGGCAAAATTCGAACTCGATCACCATGTACAAACTCTGATATGCATATGACACATTGTGTGTCCAGCCCTGGCAATTTACTCTTCTCTGGGGAGTAATTCTCTATAGGAAAAGTTCTCAAAGCTTTTTTCTTGATCCCTCTATTGGAAGAATTTCCATTTAAATATGAGCACCTTACTGCACACCTTATGAAAGAATTTAGTCCAAGTGAAACAAGGAGAGCACATATTAGGACTATAAGGACCATAACAACATTTATATCGAAGTGCTTATCGCCATTGGCATTAGGATTCAATGGATCTTGGATGTTACCAGAAGGTGAAGGAGATGCAATGGAAGATGGTTGGGAAAGAGGGTCGTGTAGTAACAGTTTTCTTGGGTGAAAATCCCCAAGAAATTGTTGGAAGAGTAGAGGGGATGTAGAAAACGTGGTAGACATTTGTGTTATGATTATGAAGAGTTTGGATTTTACTTCTAGTAGTGGGATTATATATATAGAAGGAAAAGAATAAACCTTTTGAGTTTGCTTTTTAATGAACGATCTTGGATTGCTTGGATTCACCTCGTGTATTGGAAGTTTAAGAATATCTGAGATTTTATGACCCCACATCATGGTTTATCTTCTATTTTATGTGGATCTTCCACTTAATCAGTACTTTTTACTTTTATTTTTGAATTTAAAACTTTTTCTTTCAAAATTACCTGAAAACTTTTCAGAGTAGAGGGGCGAGAATGTTAATTGAGCTGCTACACTTTTTAATACTTTAATTTTTATCTAAAATTATATATATCGTTTTAGTTTTTTTTTTTAATTTTTTCTTAAACATCCTTTTTCATGGGAAAAAAAAAAGGAGCTGAAATTATATTGTTTCAATGCTCTTAAAAGCATGAAATAATGAAGTTGTTTTGGGATAGATTTGGTTTACCTCCTAAGAGTGTTTGGCAGTGTGGTTCCGGGTACTTTTCAAATAACTTTTCGTGCCAAAATACATGTCAATGATGTTTTTTATTTTTTTAAAATTATTTTTGATATCAACACATCAAAACGATCCAAAACATACAAATCATATTCAATTTTAATAAAAAAATTCAAAATTTTTAGGAACGCAGCCGCAGCCGCGTTCCCAAACATAGTCTAAGTCGCCAACCCACAACACGGGTTCTTGGGTCGGGTTGATAACCATGCTTCAATCGGATTTCAATTCGAAACGTGTCCATCCCACTTTCCGCTGCAAAGTGCGCGGTTGCCTTTCTCGATTGGATCATATCAGCAAATCGTACCTGTTGGGACCTACAGTCCAAGAAATGGTCATGGAATTTCTCCATCGGAGAGATAGTATTTATCGGCTAAGATTCGAGAGGGAGGGAGGGCCATTTATTAATACCTTTTGAACGTGCAGCCCCTTTTTCCTACCAGTAACTGATACTCTTTTTGACCTTGTCCGAGCTTTAATCATGGTACAGTAGGTACCTAAAGTCTAAAGATATTTTGTAAGAAAATATCTAGAATCTGAGCTAATGTGTAAAATCATAACACAAACTAAATGGTATATCGTTTTTACTGTTCTAAAATGATTGTTCAGCATTTAACATATTATTGTGCATTAGAGTAGTGATTTTTTAAAAAAAATTCAATTTGATTCCCATTTTTTTAAAAAAAGCATGATTGTACCTTTATTAGCCCAAATTAGCACCTAATTACATGTTTCTTTTAAAAATAATTGAATTGAAAGATAAAGGATTAAAATGAAAAACACAGGTAGATCTATTTTTCAATTTTATTTGAAAAGGACATTTAAGTTCCCATCTTTTTTATCTATTAGGTGATCAATCCTTTTAATTCTAGAAAAATTAATTTCAATATTAAAGTTTATTTTCATCATTTTTCAATTCTTATTAGGTGAGAGGAGGGGATAGAGAGGAGATCACCGAATTCTAACCAAGAGAGAGAAATATGTTATTTCTACGATTCTGACCATCAAAATATTATATTTTTGTTCCAAATAGTTTCATATAACGAAGGAAGTTTGAATTAAGTGTTTTTCTACCTTACAAGTGCAAAAGAAAAAAAAAATGAGCCCCAGAAAAAATTGGCTTTCGGGTTGATTTTGGGTTTTGAAGTGGTTTCTTACACTTTTTGAGGTTAAGAGTTGGTTTAACAAGATTATTAGGATGTTCTCTTGGTGTTTTTGGTTGAAAATAGGTTCATTAAAGAAACAATCAATCACCCTAATTTTCCGGCAGTCACAATGGCTGAAATCTGAAATTCCAAACAACTCGTTGTCTTTTTTAAAAGACAATGCGCCGTCTATTTTTTGTCAAATTGAATTGGGGTGGACAACATGTCATCCACCCCATTGTCTTACAAAAAAGAAATTAAAGCCCGTGTGTCGGCTCTTTATTCATGGTCGGCGCTTGGCCTAACCTTCTTTGTGTGTGTAGTTAGTTTGTTTTTTTTATTTAAAGCTTTTTATATATTTATAAATAATTTTTAAGTTCGTATTTTACTTATTTAGGATTTTTTTTTTGCTTATTTATCACTTTTTAAATAGCAATTATTTTTTAATTATATTGGATATGTTTAATTTTTGAAAAGATTAGAATTATTCATTTGTTATTTTTTATATTTTATATATATTAAATTTATTTTTAGAAATAAAAAATATTTATTTTTTATAATATTTTTAATATGTACAACCTTGCATAATATGTTTTTTTCTTTTTGATTTATTCAATAAATCTTATATGTGTATCAATTTATACATCAAATTGATTTTAATAAACAAATTCATTAAACACAACTAGGTAAATGACTCATATTGTAATATTAAATATCTTGATCTACTTTTATCTCTTAGTTTTTCCAATTTTGTTTTTGTTTAAGAAACAAATTATGAAGCCAAAATGGGTTAGTTGGGGAATCTTTTTTCTCTAATTTTTTTTTATTGAACTTGACCTTTTTTATCTATCTTTTTTCCATATTGTAAAAAAAATAGTTTTAAAGATAAGTCATTTATTAAATTATATAAAGTCCATGGACATATTCACATGTTTGGCTGGTTGACCTGGTTCGCAGATCTGACAAGTTTAAAAAACAATTTAATTATTTTTTCAACATCTTAATATTGAGTTTGTATTTGATTTTGCGATCATTTATTTTTTTATCATATAGTTAAATAAAAATTAGTTTTTGAAAAAAATAAATTATAATCCCACTGAAGTCCATAACCTGGTTTACAGGTTTGACGTGCTAGCCCGGGTCACCTAGTTCATAAGTTTGTCGAGTTCACCCACTGGCCAAATATTTTTTTTTTGTCCTATAATTGTTTTTATTTTTTTTTTTAGATTTTATCCTTCAATATTGGATTGCTTGAGAAAAAAACTGCATGATTTATTTTTGTTTATTTTATATAGGGTTATTATTGTTTCAAATAAGTTTTTACTTTTAGATTAGTGCTTAATTTTATGACCATATATATATTTATCATATAATTAAAAAAAAAGTTATTAAATTGAATGTAGTCCATGACACGGGTCATTGGGAGATTGAGATTGGTCCAATCTGTCATCTCAATAATTTTTTAGAACAAAATTATTATCTTAAAGTTTTTTTAAAAGTCAAGTCATGTTTTTATTGGTTATCAAGATTTCATTTAGACTCATGAAATCAATCAATTTAATTCGGGTTTACTTCCATGCAATTTAATTAAAAATTCAAATTAAATAAATAAATTGTAAGATTTTAAAATTCATCTATTAAGTTAGATTTAATAATACAGTCAAAAAAAAAAATCGCACTTCTGATACTTTTTTTGCTTTTTAAAAAATTAATCCAAGTCGCCATGAAGCACAAGCTAATAGACTAGGAGGAGACAAAGGATGTGTGCTGGAAACAGGTAGTAATGGACTCAAAATGACATTACTTCCCGCTTTCTGTATTCTGTATCCTCTTTTTGTCAAGTGTAGACGTTTTCTTGAACCAACAGTAACTAGCCTACCACTTGTCAAACACGAAGAAAGAAGATAAAATCAATTTATGACCTACACAAACTCGAAAGGAGAGCAGCTTAATCTCGGTATATGAAAATTAATCTCCAGAATACCTTGGCCTTTAAGACAGTTAAGACTAATTAGCAGTGCAACTCATGTCCTTGTTTCTTGCTCTCATTACATTTTCTTATGACATTACTCTTTGTGAATCATGCCTGAGTCAATATTCCAAAGAGAAATTTGCTTCCACTAGATGCTAGCTCTTAGAATTCTAATTAATCGATCAATCAGTCCATGTAATATCCATTAATACCTTTTTGCCATGAATTTCCCTGTCTACCAACTTTCACACACTCTAATCTAAAATAATATTTTAGACTAAAACCATCACGAGGTGCATGGCCTTCCCTGATCCTCCCGCAATTAGGAAGAGAATGGTCCTGTTAGTTTTGCATCAAGTTGGCAAGCAAGTAGTCAGATTTGCAATATCTGAGTTTAATATATTAGCTTCCCCTTGTGGCTATGAATAAAAGTAACATTGTATGCAAGATCTTTGTAGAATCTTTTTATCAAGTATATAAAACCTTCAAAGTGGGATAGCTGGGAAAGTGATTAAATTAAACGTAAAGGTCAAGAAAAGCTTGGCAAGAATCTAGCTATTCATGATCGTATCGCTGTCTGTCTAGCATGTTCATAATGTGGATAAGCTTCAGAAATTAAGTTATCCATAGAGAAAAGTGGTGTTACTTGTGCTTCTTTTGTACTTTCTTTTCTGGATCCAATGGCTTTCTGTATTTGTTGTGATAAGAAGTAGGATATAAGCTAAGCTTTTGTCTGTACGTACTAGGCTAGAAGCACCACTAGTTTGCACATCCACCTTGGTCTTGGCTGGATTTCACTAGGGTTTTATTTGATTTGTGAGCCCAATATCTTTCACAAATGTTACACACTAGCAATTGATATAATTATCTAATCTCAACTATCTTAGCATATATCTAAAGAGATGCATACAAATATTGAAGTGGGTGTTTGTGTGGAATTCATGTAGCTATTTGATGGATGTATTAAACCGGACTTAACCCTAGCAAGATTGCAAGAACGGGATAACACAGCTACTAGAGGTACCCTCCTGATGAACCGATTTAATTCAAACTTACACTAGTCAGGGACCAGAAAACTCGGTTGTTTCAAGTAAATAACAGAAAAGAAAAAAATTAATTTTTATTTTGCTTTCTTAGTTTTTAGCGAATCACATGATCTAGCCGGGTTAATTGGATCTAGATTAAATTGATTGGTTTGAATAGATTAATAATATGAACATGAAAAATTTTATGGTGATTAGTGAATAACTAATTAATAGCATCTTATTAGTTAGTTATCCATTGAGGTTATTTTAAAGAAAAAAATAGATATATTTAGGAAAAGAAAAATCTTAAATGAAGATATTTTTATTATTTTTTGTGTGTAATGAGTTTTTTTTTTATATATCTTTATGTTTGTTTCTTTCTTGAAACTGATAGACTCAAAGAGTAATAGAATGACACTAATTTTAGATGCTAATCCAATGAGAACATCAACATGGAAGCCAGTCATTGCAAAATTCTAAAGCAAACTTTCAATATGAAAGGGTAAGATGCTTAGCATGGTAGGAAGGATATGCATAATACAGAGTACTTACTTCATTACCTCTTTATTTTATGTCTATTTTCTTAATGTCTAAGGGTGTTTACAACATTTTAACGGAAATCCAACGCGATTTCTTTGGGCTGGCGTTGTGTAACAAAGGAAGATCTCTAAGGTTTAATGGAATGTTGTGATTAGAGAAAAAGAAGAGGAGGATTAGGTATTGACTCTTTAATGAGTAAGAATAAGGCACCTCTTTTCAAGTGGTCATGGAGGCTTTGTAGTCCAGCTCAAGATCACAAATGGAAAGAGATTGTTTGTAATAAGTATTCGACAGTCTTTGATAATAGTTTACCTATTCTAAGTGCAATATTATCAAGCATTTGGAATAGTCTCTGTTATAAAACCAGGAGAGGAAATTACTACATCCATGCAAAATTGTATCAGCTTTGTAATTGCGAATGGGAAGAATGTTTCATTTTAGAATGACAAATGGCTAGGAAATACAACCACCAAGCTGTCTTTTCTGAGACTATTCATGCTTATATGCATGACAGCAACAACAATATCAGATATGAGAGTTTGGATAGATGGAGAATGGACATGGGATTTCAAGTGGAGAGGCCTTTGCATGTTTATGAATCTGAACAGGTTGAAGCTCTACATCAATTACTCTCGTCGGCTAATCTACTTCAAGATAGAAATGAATTAAAGATATGGAATTTATGTCCATATGGTAACTTTACAGTCAAGAGTTGTTCTTCTTTGATTGACAGAATTGAATTCAATGGTGTCTGTTCTTTCCAGACAAAGGCCTAGCTAGATATTTATAGTTCCATCAAAAAATACAAAATTTTATAATTTGGTTGGCGGTTCAAGGCAGAATATGTACCAGAACTTTCTCAAGTCAAAAGGGTCTGATATCAATGGAGCTTTTGGCATGTCCTTTATGTACAATTGATATGTAAACAACAAGGCATCTACTGATTCATTGCCCATTTGCAGGGAGACTATGGACTGAGTTTATGACATGGTGAGATAACTTACTATTTGAATGGCCTCACATGGTTTTTGGAAAATTTCTGAAGAAGACAAGACAGCTAGATCTTATCTTTTGGCATTGCTTGGAGTATTTATTTGGCTAGCTAGAAATGAATTAGTTTTTAGTGAGATTCAACCTAATATGAAAAAAAGCTTTTAAATAACTTTGTTTCATCTTTTTTCTTGGTCACAGGCTAGTAAAAAATATTTAACTTGTACAGGTTATGATATAAAGATAAGTTCAGCTTGTATTAGTGCATGGTCTAATAATATTAAGTCTAAGTAATTAAGGAAATAGGGATCTTTGTATTTTGTTTTTCTTTGTATAATTGTTCCTTATATATTAAGTCTTACTTTCAGTTGTTTAGTCATTTACTAAATGTGGCTAACAATTACTTTTCAATAAAAATATCTATCATTTTATATATATATATATATATATATATATATATATATTGATTTCCATTTGTATTGTTTAGGCTAATGTATTGTTTTCCATTTGTTTAGTTGACTTGGGACTTGTATCCATCACTATTTCATGCATGAATTATTACTATTATTGAAAATAATCACATTCCTTCTAATAAATTTTACAAATTCAATGGTTATATATATATATA
>Ga0325410_1003784_pt1 | contig 17050 bp, 14 predicted proteins | sample PopdelMetagenome_16_FD_206182 | JGI IMG/M metagenome (GOLD analysis project Ga0325410, IMG submission 206182) | Populus deltoides microbial communities from Bellville, Georgia, United States - Xylem-PdIQD-R3 | ecosystem: Host-associated > Plants > Phyllosphere > Stem > Wood/Secondary xylem...
CCAAGAAGTCTGGAGTCACTGTGATAACAAATGAGAAAAATGAGTTAATTCCAACTAGGACTATTACTGGTTGGCGCATGTGCATTGACTATAGGAAACTTAATTCAATGACTAGAAAAGATCATTTCCCATTTACATTTCATGGATCAAATCCTAGAAAAAGTTGCAGGTCATAAATTTTATTATTTCCTAGATGACTATTCAGGTTACAACCAAATTAAAATTGCATTAGAAGATCAAGAGAAGACTACTTTCACATGTCCATTTGGTACCTTTTCATATCGAATAATGCCTTTTGGATTATGTAATGCACTAGCCACATTTCAAAGATGCATGCTTAGCATATTCAGTGATATGGTTGAACATTTTCTTGAGATTTTTATGGATGATTTTTCTGTTTTTGGTGATTCATTTGATGATTGTTTCACTAACTTGGAAAAGGTTTTGAACACGTGTGAAGAGAAGAATCTTGTACTGAATTGGGAAAAATGTCATTTTATGGTAACAAACAACATTGTACTTGGTCACATTGTTTCATCAAAAGGAATTGAGGTTGACAAATCTAAAATCGAGTTAATTGCTAACTTGCCAACACCAAAATCTATTAAAGATGTTAGATCATTCTTAGGACATGTTGGTTTTTACAGAAGGTTCATCAAAGATTTTAGTGTAATATCTAAACCATTGTGTAACCTTCTAACAAAGGAAAATGTTTTTGAATGGACTAAACAATGTGAAAAATCCTTTGTTAAACTTAAAAGCTTGCTTACTTTTGCTCCTGTCATTCAACCTCCTGATTGGCCATTACCTTTTGAAATAATGTATGACGCTAGTGATTATGTCATGGGTGCTGTCTTGGGACAAAGAAAAGATAAGAAACCTTATGTAATTTACTATGCAAGTAAAACTTTAAATAGTGCTCAAATGAATTACACCACCACTGAAAAAGAATTACTTGCAGTAGTATTTGCATGTGAAAAATTCAGGTCTTATCTTGTTGGCTCACCTGTTGTTGTTTTTAGTGATCATGCAGCATTGAAATATCTTCTTTCTAAGAAAGATTCTAAAGCTAGATTGGTGCGGTGGATTTTGTTACTACAAGAATTTGATATCACAATCAAAGATAAGAAAGGCACCGAAAATATTGTCGCAGATCATTTGTCAAGATTGACAACAGAGTCGAGATCTGACATCACACCAATCGATGACTACTTTCCTGATGAATCTTTATTTTTTATCTCTACAATGCCTTGGTTTGCTAATATTGTCAATTTTCTTGTTTCATGACAATTGCCAGCTCATTGGAGTACCCAAGACAAAAGAAAGTTCTTGAACGAAGTGAAGAATTTTTACTGGGATGACCCCTATTTATTCAAATATTATCCTGATCAAATATTTCGAAGATGCATTCCTGACAATGAGGTAAGTGGTGTCATTAAATTTTATCATTTTGAGGCATGTGGGGGTTATTTCTCATCAAAAAAGACAACTATATAAATCTTACGAAGTGGATTTTACTGGCTCACCATGTTCAAGGACTCACATGCATTTTGCAAGACTTGTGAAAATTGTCAAAAGTTGGGATCTATTTCAAAACGTCACATGATGCCTTTAAATCCTATTCTTGTCATTGAAATCTTTGACTGTTGGGGTATGGATTTCATGGGTCCATTTCCTCCATCATTTGGTTTCTTTTTTTGATCAAATGTTAGAATTTTATAGATAAAAAAGGTAGACTAGCTGGAAGACCAGCAAGCCAGTAATAAACCTGTACAAAGCAAGCCAATGGGAACAGGCTCCCAGCAAGCACAAAGAAAAGTACAATAGGCCATTGGTTATCTAAGGAACCCAAAGTTACAGGTGCCAAAGATAACCGAGGAAAGGAGATGTCAACAACAAACCCGAAAAAAAAAAGAAATAGATCATAAACAACTAAATGCTAACATTCTGTACATAAAAAGCCCCAAGCTTGAAGCCAAGAACCACGAACCACCTGTTGACAGGAGTAAGTGAGCCCAACAGCAAATGAGACACGTGAAGCCAGAATGTATGAGCCATGCAACCTCGTAGCGACGAATCCCAAAAAGAAAGCCAAGAGCAACAGACATAGGGAGGATGTAAGATAAAGTGGTGAGCCCAATAGCAATCTTCAGCATGTATAAATACGTGCATGTCAAAAACTGGACCGTGCACTCCCAAAACATCAGCCCACATGTATTAGAGAGTGATCCCTCTCATAAAAGTGGAAGATGATGAAGAACAGGACTTGGAATCTTTTGAAGACTGTATGGACATCTCTTGAATTGCTATAAAAAATTATACGGTTATACCCCTCCCAGATTAAGTAAACCACTATGCCCAGAGAAACCCTTCTCATACGAGCTGCCATACTCCTCTTCTTAGGGTGCAACCCACATAGAGCACTAGACAGGGAGTTCATGGCCCTGTTTAACCGCAACCAGGCTATTATCATCGACCATAGATGACCTGGCCATCCACAAAGAAAGAATAAGTGCCTGTGAGATTCTTCCTCCTGCCTACAGAAGACACAGATGGGATCAATAGGGATGAATCTCAATCGATCCCGAGTGCGGAGTTTACCCAAAGCAGCCAACCATAAAATGAAATTGTACTTAGGTAAGGACCACTGCTCCCAAACCACCCTATGCCATGAAATAGTTGCACCCACTGGTCGAAGGAATTGATATGCATGAGCAAGAAAAAGGCCTACATTTGTAGACCAACTGGATAGTTTCCCTTAAACTACCACAATGAAGAGAAAAAAAGTCCCGGACCGAAAGGATGAACTTCCATAGTGGGGAAGAGTGCTGGTTTGGTTGAGCATTCCAAATATCTTCATGGCTCAAATAAAAGTGACGCACCCAACGAATCCATACCGAATCCATTTTAAGATGAAGATTCCAAAGTTGTTTGGCAAGGAAGCTTCTGTTGCGAGCTTTAAGATCAAAAAGACCTAGGCCTCCTTCCACTTTAAGCAGGCAAAGAAGTTTCCATGCAACTAAGGCTGAGCCATTTTTCCTGGTGTCCCATGTCCATAAAAAATTCCTGCAGATGTTGATGATTTTGTGAAGAACAACCTCTGGCATGGGAAAAATGTTTAGCCAGAAGTGAACTTTCCCAAAGAGCACAGACCGAAGAAGCTCAAGACGACCTACATATGAGAGATGTTTGCCAATCCAACCTTGAACTGTCAACTCCAAGGCATTTAGTAGAGGTGCAAACTGACTAGCTAGTAGCCGATTGGGACTCAAGGGAACCCCTAAATAAGTGAAGGGGAAAAGTCCTGCCCTAAAACTTGATTCAGTAAGGATGGTTTGCCTATGAGCATCCCTGACTCCGCCGAAGAAGATAGAAGATTTTTATGGATTTATTACCAGCCCTGAAGTTTGACCAAAAAGGTGAAGCTGCTGAAGAAGGCATCTAACCAAAGAAGCATCACCCCGTGAGAGAAGGAGGATGTCATCAGCAAAAACAAGATGAGTAAGCCCTTGGAACTGGCATTTAGGATGAAATCGAAAGCCAACTTGTTGAGAGGCTAGCTTTAGCATCCTGAAGAAGTATTTCATACAATAAATGAAGAGGTATGGAGATAAAGGATCCCCCTATCTAATGCCACTTTTGCCCAGAAAGAACCCATGAAGATCCCCATTCACAGCAACAGAGTATGAGACAGTGGAGACGCATTGCATGAGAAGAGAAACAAACTGGTTTGGGAACCCAAGCTGCAGAAGAAGGTTCTCTAAAAAGACCCATTGAACAGAGTCAAAAGCTTTCCTGAAGTCCACTTTCAACAGGCAACGAGGAGAGGAATGTTTTCTGCCATATTGCCTGAGAAGCTCCTGAACAAGATTAATGTTATCACTCATAAATCGTCCACCCAAGAAGGCATTTTACAAAGGGCTGATAATATCTGAAAGAGCATGAGCCAGACGACCAGCCATAATCTTTGCAATGACCTTATAAATGACATTGCAGCAGGAGATGGGTCTGAAATCAGATGGAGATGTAACATTGGCTGATTTAGGGACCAAAGCAATTATGGAGTGATTAACCTGCCGAAGGAGCTGACCAGAAAGGAAGAAATCTTGAATAGCAGCACAAAAATCTTCACCAACTATATGCCAAGCACTTTTGAAAAAAGATGAAGAATAGCCATCTGTACCAAGTGCTTTGTCATCCCCTATGTTGAAAACTACCTTGCGAATATCTTTAGGCGTGACCGGGGAGAGCAAGAGAGCATGCGAATTTGAGGAAAGACATGGCAGAAAATCCATCATTTGGTTTCTTGTATATATTAGTCACAGTAGATTATGTTTCAAAATGGATAGAGGCAATTCCAAGTCGAAACAATAATCACAAAACAGTGATAAAGTTTTTGAAAGAAAATATTTTGAGTCGATTTGGAATCCCTCGAGTCATGATAAGTGATGGTGGAACACATTTCTGCAACAAGTCATTTGAGTCTTTAATGAAGAAATATGGAATCACATACAAAGTTGCCACCCCTTATCACCCTCAGACGAGTGAACAGGTAGAACTTGCTAATAGGGAGATCAAACAGATCTTGGAGAAAACAGTGAACCCTAATTAGAAAGATTGGTCTTTAAGACTTAATGATGCACTTTGGGCTTATCGAACTGCTTATAAAACATCATTAGATATGTCACCTTATAGACTAGTGTATGGAAAACCTTGTCACTTGCCTGTAGAACTTGAACATAAAGCTTATTGGGCTATTAAAGCTTTCAATTCAAACCTTGACAATGCTAGTTAGCTGCAAAAATTACAAATAAATGAGCTTGAGGAAATAAGAAATAATGCATATGAAAATTCAAGAATTCATAAAGCAAGAATTAAAGAGTTTCATGACAAGAAACTACTGAGAAAAACATTCAATGTTGGTCAAAAAGTCTTGCTTTATAATTCTCGACTCCATTTATTTCCTGGAAATCTAAGATCAAGATGTAGCGGTCCTTATATTGTGAAACATGTGTATCCATATAGAGCCTGTGATATCGAGAATCCAAAGAATGACAATGTTTTCAAGGTAAATGGATATCGTTTGAAAGTTTACTTTGAAAATGTTTCAGTTGAAAATGACTCTATTAAATTGGGTGATCCTGTATATAAAGATTTATTCTTTTTCTCACATTGTTTTTGTGTTTCTTTTTTGTGTGACTTTTGTTTTGCTAGTCTCTCTCACCTCGGTCAAATGGCGGATAACGGTACCCCGTGACTCTTAAGTTAGTTCTTTTAGTTTGCCATGATAACTATAACTGTGTATATATTTGTGCAATTTTTTGCTCTTTCTCCCTTCTTTGAATCTCTTCTCCAATTCTCATTTGAAAATAGACACCAGTCATGAAAAATTGAATCTCTTTTCCTGCTCTGCCTTAAAATGCGATTACAAAAATTTACCATGCTAGATGTGTAAGATTGAGGTTGTTAATGAATCATGGAATTCCTGAAGATATTCGCTGGCTAATTGAATCAAAGGTCCGATTATCAGGTGAGTCCTCTAATTCTTTCATTTCATACATGCATGGGATAGGTAAAAGCAATTTTGCAAATAAACGTCATGCAAAACGACTGAAAGTCTGTCACACATGTGCCAGATGGACTTGTAATGCAACATGTCATTCTTTAGGAATGGTATTTGTAAACCGTGAAGATAAAATACAATTCATTAAGGATGGCCTAAGTAAGGGGCCTTTAGATAATCTTCTATTGACTCTTCAGACGCATCCTAGTGGAGATGTACATCGTGCAATTCATGATTTATGGCCACAATTCCATAAAGAACATGCTCGACATAGTCTTGGAAATCTGACTAAAACAGACCCTGTTTGCCAGTTTTTAAGAAAACTGGATGAGAAGCCTATCCCCGACTCATAGAGGGTGTTTAAGCCGTTCTTGGATGTAAAACCAAAGGAAGATGTGAGCCACAATCACAACTACCTGTACATATACATGCTTTTTCAAAATAAATAAATAAATAAATAAAGAGAGAAAGAGAGAGAGAGAGAGAGAGAGGGAGAGACTCCAGCTGGCCTACATATAGGTGGTATGATTGCATTTTCAATTTCTTATCTATTCCTTCCCTTCATTTCTACTCAACCCATACATTCAATAAATATAGAAGTGTGTAGAAATGACAGGTTCCTCAAGTCATAACATAAGAAATATTTGTGTTTTCGGTGGATCTAGTCCTGAGAAAGAAAAAGAGTTCTAGAATCAACAAATCATCTTGGTCAGGTACTAGCTGAGAGAAAGATTCATTTAGTATATGGAGGAGGCAACCTTAGGTTAATGGGGTGTGTGTCAATAGCTACATTTTTAGGAGGTAGTCAAGGTTTGAGGGTCGTCCCCAAAGCTTTAGTAAAAGGGGACATCAATGGCAAAACAATTGGAGAGGAACTACAGGTCCCCACAATGTCCAATCGACTAAATGCAATGTTTAACGATGATGATGCCTTCATTGCTTTACCAGGTGGTTTGGGCACATTGGAAGATATCTTTCATATTTTCTCTTGGGCCCAACTGCACATTTACCATAAACCCATAGGTCTGTTAAATGTGAATGGTTTTTATGATAATTTGTTGTCTTTTCTTGATCAAGCTGTGGAACAGGAATTTCTAACATCTTCAGCACGACAAATCATAATCTCTGCTGCTATTGCTGAACAATTGATTAACCAACTACAATCTTTCATCCCTGTAATTGATCCCTCCATGAATCGCATAAATTGGTCAACTAAGGAAAGCTGTAAAAAGCTTAAATTGGATTTGAGCCTTTGTTTGTAAAAACTTTGTGTCTTTTGGTTTTATTATTGTGTTTTGTTGTTTCTTATATTTGTTTAAGTGTGTTTCAGGTTTGTCAATGTTTGTTGTTTCAGGTGATGTCTTCTATACTCTATCTTTCTACCTTAGGACATTGAGGACAATGTCTCGTTTTGGTTGGAGGGAGAGGGTAGTAGTTGATATTAAAAAAAAAATTTAACTAACTGTATTTTCTATTTCATAAACCATTTGCAAAACTGTTGTTACTAGGATGGCAGAGTAAAGGAGTTCTTTTATTAAAGTGACTCTTGAGACGCATCTTAGTAAACATTCTTAATAAGGTCTATCAGAATACTTCTTGAAATATTCAGGTTTACAAACTCTCGCATTCTTATCACTTAATTCCGCTCATATACATTTAACAAGTATTCTTAAACCTTCATTCACACACACACACACTTTAACATATGATTATGGGTTGCATATTGGATTATTATATTATTTATGTTCTTTTGTTAAAGGTAACAACTAAGGGAAAGGGTTAGTATATAAAAAAAATAAAAAAAAGATGATGATAATAAAAACATAGAGAAGTTTGGTTTCATAGCCTCCCTAACCTAAGCAATTAAGTTCGAATGGGTGTTTTAACACCTAATACCGTAAAGTCAACTAACTTGGGAGCTATTGACCCAATGCTTGTTACATGGGTTAAGGAGAAAAGCTTAAAGGAATCAAACATTGCACTATCTACGTATCAGTATCTGCAACCTGAGTTACTAAGCTCGGAGGGGTGTCTCAACACTTAATGCCCTAAGACCAACTGGTCTAGGAGTCATTAGCCGAAAGCTCGTTACATGGGTTAAAGATGCATTGTGTTTTAAGTTATATGTATATATATTTAAAAAAAGAAAAAAAAAGAAAAATATAATAATCTTAACCCAAGGAAGTTAACCTTAAACATTAGAACAAAAATTTTGGTTTCTTCCAAGTAAAGCCCCATTACTATGTGCTGATATATTGAGCACAAAAAAAGGGTTTATTAATATCTTGTTTAAGAGGTATTGAGCAGATATATAAATTTAATGAGAGTTTGTTTAACTGGATAGATTAATGGAAGTTGAATGATGAATGCCTTACTTTATGAAATTTGCAAATTGTTTTTTAATTTTAACCCTTTGATTACTAGGGACTAGAAATAAGCTGGTTGAGGGTGTGATTAGTACTTAAAAGTGCATTTTTATCAAGGTTTTATATCATCATTTTGCACTTTCATGAGGAGTCTAAGATTTAAAAAGGTCGTTTTCAACAGAGAAGTCCGAATTGTCTTGCAGCTCAGACATTGTTCAGTGTTCAGCCCATATCTCGAGTTCTAGAAGTCCAAATGACCTCAATTTTTTTTCCTGGAAAGCTGAGACAATTTCCTAGAACTTTCATGATTCAAGTCTGTTCGAATTCTGACGTTAGCAATGACGTTTTGTTCAGACAAGAAGATAATGATTGTCACCAAGTCAAGAGTTGGCCAACCACTCAACAATTAGTCATGAAATCAATAGTTCTAAATTTTGGCCTATAAAAGGAGGCATTTGCTATGCATTTAAGATCTAGGTTTTGAGATCAAGATCATGCTCTTGCTCTCTCTTTATATTTTGTAATGCTTAAGTTTTGCTTATATTAATCTCTTACTTATGCTTTTCATTTCCTTTCCTTGTTTATTTATGTTTCTCTCTTTCATTATGTTTAGCTAAGTTTATCATGTTAAGGTGAAAAGGTTACACTAATAGTGTAAGAATAAGTATAATATAAAATCAACATGGACCTTAATTTTTGATACTAACATGTTTTATATTTGTTATCTTGTTCACTTTTAATACTTTGCTTGTTAAATGGTTAATCTAGATTTATATTGTTCACTTTTGGTCGTGTCAGTAGGTCACCCATTACAATGAGACCACTTCATATCTTCCACCTAGGTAGGTCACCCAATATAATGAGACCACTTCACATTTTTTTTCACTTGGGTAGGTCACTCATTACAATGAGACCACACACACATTTTTGTATTGGTTCTGGTTAAAGGAGATCGCCAAATGGGATCTCAGGCTAACCCAATCACACACAGAGTTTAGCTTTGGTTAAAAGGAATTGCTAGATGGGATTTCAGGTTGATTGAGCTACAAGTAGAGATTTTGGTTCTGGTTAAAAGAGACCGCCAGATGGGATCTCAGGTTAACCCAATCGAAAGGGCAGGTTGCCCGTGAAAATAGACCAGGGTAAGTGTGCGTGGGCTGGTCGCCCTTAAAAATAGACCAAAATGAGTATGTGTGGACAAGTTGCCCATGAAAATAGACCAATGTGAGTGTGTGGGCAAGTCGCCCGTGAAAAAAGACCAATTTTCTACAAAAGGGGCAGGTCACCCAAGATAATGAGACCATTTTCTTTCAAAAAATGAAGTCCTTGGATGAGTGAATCACTCAGCAAGCCAGAAAGACCTTTTGTTTTCTTTACAAGCTTACCATGCAAAACATTGATGAAGTTTTGCTTCGTAAGCATTGTAAACAGGAGGCATCTATTGCTACCCAATTGTTGACCCAATATTTGATAAGTTTTTGAGAAAAACCAAAAATAGCAAAAAACAATTAAAACCCCAAAAAAATGCATTCTTGATATATTTGCATCGTTTTTAGTATTTTCAACGTCATCTTAGAAGAATTTAAATTTTTTAAGGTATTTTAAACGCGTTCAACTTTTAACATGTTAATTTTACAATCACTGATTTTTCTTGTTGAGTCGATGTTGATATAGTTTATTTTTAAAATAAATTCAAAATATAAAAAAAAAGTTGAGGGACCAATGTGTTTGTAGCCAAGCCACACTTCTCCTATAAATACTAGACTACATAACATCCACAATGGAGGCCAATTTTGAAACAGAATTTTGAGGGTCAGAAAAAAGAGAAACCCTAAAAACCCAAAACTTCATCTTCTCAAGCCAAAGCCGCCACCCCCATCTTCCATTGGTCTTCTCAGCCCTTCACTAAAAAGCAAACCAGATCCACCATCTTCTCCCTCTCACCGAGACCGTCCCCATTTCCTCTTCTTCCAATGCACTCGAAGAAGCCTCCCTCTCAGCCAAGACAACCCCTCACCAAATCTCCCTTTTAGCCGTTCCTTCCCAGTGTCTGCATCTCATCCCCATTTTCCCTGTTCTCTCTTGACCAACCCGAAACCGACTGGGCAGCCACTCCCATCTCCACCGCAGTTTCAGCAGCTATAGACCCATGGTCTCCCTCATCAACCGCAGCAACACTATCTCTATCGAAGATCTAGCAGCCCACAGATCCCCGCCATTTCCTTCACCGTCAGCTATAATAGAGCGATCACCCTCCTCTGGTCTCCTCAACAGTAACAACCAAAATAGCAGCTAGAAGCTAGCCTCGTAGCCCCGAAGAGGGCAGATCTAAGAAAGGGGAGGAAGAACCGAAACTGTGCTTGTGTTTTTTCTTCTTTTGTAGGTGACGGTGGTTATCACTACCGGTGTAGAAAGGGAGAGAAGGAGAAAATGTCCCAGAACCACCATTCTCTTAGGCTTTGCTTGCGGTGACGACGGTGCGTGGGGAAGATGCGCCGCCATTGTTCTTGTATTCCCAGAAGTCCTCCTCTACAATTCCTAGATTTTTAGGGGTCTGTTTTGTAATTTTTTTACATGTTGGAATATGTATCTAAATTATTATTAGTTTTTTGTTTAATTTATATTATTTTGTAAACATGTAACAAGTGATGTGTGTGGGTGTTTGTATTCTTTTATGTGTTTTTGAATGGTAAAACCAAAGGATAAAAAAAAGAACGAAAAAGACAAGAAGAATTTAATGTTTTGATTTGCTCATGGTTAAGGATTACGAACTTATATATATGACGAACTTATATGTAAGACGTATTTCTGATATCCAATGAAAAGACAACACCTTTAAAACTTGTATAACACATCAAATTACGAACTTCTATGTAAGATGAACTTATATATATGACGAACTTATATGTAAGATGTATTTCTGATATTCGATGAAAAGACAAAACCTTTAAAACTTGTATAACACATCAAATTACGAAATAGTTTACCTAAGGTAGGGTGCATTAGGGGTGCTAAAACCTTCCCTAGCCACAATCAGTCCCTTACTCGTGAATCTCTGACAAAGACCAGTACATTCAGGTTTCCTAGTAACTTTCAATCATATATTAGGTGGCGACTCCCAAATTAAACAAATAAACAATGAAAATCGCCATCGATGCCGCACGGGCACTTGCGATAGGCACTGTGGGTCTTCTTCTTTCCCTGAACACGCAGAGGTAAGAAAAGAAGAAGTTTCTCTCCCCTACAATGCTACCCTCTCTTTCTCCCCCCCACTTGCCCAAACCCTGACATAACCCACACCCGTAGCCTACCATTAGATGAAAAAACAGAGGGGACAAGCCCTGCGTGTAGCTGCCTAGGGGTTGTCCGACCACCCTACCCTCGTGCCATGACTAGACAGGGGTAGTAGCCCTCTCTCCCCTGTTTTGCCCTTATAAATACCAGGGGAGAGGGATGAAAGAGATGCGAGAAAAAAATAGAGAGAAAGAAGAGAGGGAAGAATGAAAAAGAGAGACAACATTGTTTGAGAGAGGGAGAGAGAGAGAAGAAAACAGAGGAGAAAGAAAATGATAAGAAGAAAATAGAGACAAACAGGAAGGAACAAGAAGGAAAAGGAAAGGAAACATAACAAAAGGAGAGAGATAAAAGAATAATAATAAAAAAAAGAGAACGAAAAAACAAAAGAGAGAAGAGGAAGAACCACTACAACGCCACTGTCTGCAACCATATCCTGCCACCACCACCACCACCAGAACAGTCGTGAGCCACCACTTGGTCTGTTTTCCTCCAACCCTCTCCTCTTCCATCTTCTTCAATTGCTGCCTCGCCATCTCCACTGTTTTGCAAAGTCAATAGTGGAGAGTGAATTAATTCACTCTCCACTGTTCACATTGAATGTGAACAGCGATGAGTGAATTAATTCATTGTTCACGGGGCCGAACAACGCCTGCCCAGACCAAAATGGTTGGGCCGGGTCTAGCCCATCCAAAAATAGAGAAAAAATCTTGTGGGCCAAGCCAAACCAACACCTTTGTGCCAAGCCGGCCCACCTTGTGTCTTGGGCCGATGTCGGCCCAATCGATTCTGGGCCTATTTCGGCCCAGCTAGGATGGGCTCAACCCAATATATTTGGGCCAACCCATCTCTTTATATATTTATAATATAATAATATTATATATTAAGCAAAAAAATTCCAAAAAACCTTTTGGAAAATTTTTTATTTTCTCATGTATTTTTTTACCAATTTTGATTAATATTGGTTTGTATTTTTATACTGTAAAGATACAAATCCGGTATTAAAATACCCGGTTTTCTCTGAAAAGTTGCAAAAACAATTTACACAGAAAAAAAAAGATGTCTTGTTTTCTTATATACAGCCAGGTCTCTCAAACATAAAAAAGAAAAAATCTTGTCGTATTTTTATACAACAAAGGAAAAAAAAACATGTTTTAACATGTATTTTGGCTTTAATAACCAGTTTATTAAAGTAATGAGAACTAGACTAATATTTCAAAAATAACCAAAAAAATATTTTGCTCTTTTTAGTATCTGGGATTACGAATTTATATGTAAAATATATTCTCGATATTAAAAATATAGTTCTTTTTATTGACGTTAGAATGATTAGGTTTTGTATAATAAGATAAGAACCTTCTCATTGAGGAGAGCTTTTCTTGAACTTTAGAGAAACCAACAAATAGAAAACATGACAATACCTTAGATTTTATCAGACAATCAAACAATATAGCTTACCTTAGGTAGGGCGTAGTTTGGTTGCTAATACCTTTCTTTTACGCAACCAGTCCTTGTACCTAATTTTTTAGACCAGTTAGGGTTTCTAGTGACAAAAATACTAAGTGGCGACTCATATTCCATCTATACCCTGATAAAAGACAAGGAATCCTTATCTCCCTATTTTCCTGATTTTTCCAGGATAACAATCCTAAGAGTGGACGATCGCCGCGATGCTGCACACGTGCGACAATAATGGTGGTGATTACAACATAAAAGTATGACTATAATATTTTTTATATAGGTAGATTATATAATATGTATTAACTAATTTTATTATCTGATAGACAACATCTAAATAATAAGACCCGATAATAAATCTTATTTTCCTAGCTTAATTTACAGATAAAAAGACAATTAAACTAGATAGCATCTTGATGAATTCCAACCGTACTCTCGAAAATACTAGCAATGAAATTAAAGTACTATATGGATCAAGCCTCTAAAGATAATCTCAAAATTAGGATCTGACAAAACCATCCTATCTATGGTTGTATTAATGCAATCCAAGGTTCAATTGCATTTAAAAAAAAATACATCAGATGTTGATAATTAATTAATAAATTTGTGAAATTAATGTATTTATTTAAAATAATTAATTTCAATAGTTAATTAAAAAAGCACGCGCACACTCATGTTTTTTTTTGAAAGAGTAAAATAAAAAAATAAGAAATCTGTATTGATTCATCATTTCATGTTTGTAATCTTTTGTTTTATTTCCATGACGACGGGAACCAAACGAACATTGTTCCGAAATTGGTAATGATGTGCACTGATCAATCACCTTCTCTCAGGCCTACAATGTCTCAAGTTGTGGCTGTACATGATTTGAATCTCTCCTGCTTCACCGGAGGATATTTCTGAAGAGATCGCTCCCTCGATCTCTCCTGCTTGAGTACCGGATGGTCAATATATATATAATTTTTACATATCTTTGTGGGATGATACTATACTCATTATTTTATTACTTGTTATGATTTGTATACTTGTGAAATTAATCAACAAGTTTTTGGCTCCGTTGCTATGAATTTTAGATAAAATTAATCAACAAGTTGGTATTACAACAGAATTGCAACAGCAGCAGAATCAGTTTTTTTAGTGCAAATTCTAAGGGATTTATCCAATCTTAAAGACCAGATAAAAAAAAAACAAATTTAGCGTTTGAAGAGTCCTAATTAGCCTAAGAATCCTGCTGATTTTGGCAGCAAAGGAGGGAGGATACATATAGCAGAAGGTAGTTGAAACAAGGTTCGAAAAACATTTCTTTCTTCTCTGCTTTTGTCAATTTTTCAACAACCATGAACTAAACTCCTGCATTTGGTTCAAGAAGGATATACACAATCTCCAGCACGTGGGGCCCAAAAATGAATAATAACAATGACATTGATGGTATTTTAGTTTTAAAGACAAAGTTGGCTAGATGGTTTGAAATGAAGAATTTGGGTTATCTTTGATATTTCCTCAGAATTAAGGTAGCATACTCACCTAGAGGTTACCTTCTTTCTTAGTCAAAATATGTTGCAGATATTCTTGAGTAGACTAGACTTTCCAATAACAAGACTATAGATACTCCTATTGAGGTTAATGCAAGGTACTCTTCTTCTGATGGTTTAACTTTGATAGATCCTACTTTATACTGTAATATTGTTGGGAGATTGGTATATCTCACCATTACTCGTCCAGATATTGCATATGTTGTTCATGATGTTAGTCAGTTTGTTGCTTCTCCTACTATTGTTCATTGGGCAGCTGTTCTTTGTATTTTGCGATATCTTCGAAGCATAATTTTTCAGAGTCTTTTACTTTCATCCACCTCTTTCTTAGAGCTGCGTGTATACTCTGATGCTGATCACGGTAGTGATCCCACAGATCGCAAGTCTGTTACTGGGTTTTGTATCTTTTTAAGTGATTCTCTTATTTCTTGGATGAGCAAGAAGCAATCTATTGTTTCTCAGTCATCCATCGAAGCATAATATCGTGCTATGACATCTACTACCAAAGAGATTGTTTGATTACGTTGGTTACTTGCTAATATGAGAGTTTTTTTTTCTTATCCTACTCCTATGTATTGTGACAACTAGTGTTCTATTTAGATTGCTCACAATTCGGTTTTTCATGAGCAAACTAAGCACTTTGAGATCAATTGTCATCTTACTCGTCATCATCTCAAGTATGGCACCATTACCTTGCCTTTTATTTCTTCTTCCTTGCAGATTGCAGATTTCTTTACCAGGACGCATTCCATTTCTCGTTTTCGTTTTCTACTTGGTAAACTTTCGATACTTGTAGCTGCCACATCGTGAGTTTAAGGAGAGATGTTAAATAATATTTATTTAGTCTTATTTATTAAGGGTAGAATAATATTTTCAGTTTAACCTATATATAACTTCTTCGTATTTAGATTAACCCTAAGCAATCATAATAAATAGATTATTGAGAATTCTAGTTTCTTTTTTTTGTTTGATCTAAATTATTTTAACATGGTTCACTAATTAATCGAGAAAATTTGATAGTATTTTACTAAAGAAGATTCAAAGCTAAATAATTATCTTTCTATAAATCTTTAAGTCTTTATATACCGGTTCCATTCATGTGAGACATGGTTAGAAATTTGTTTTAAATGGTTAATAAGTATATTTGAGGATAAATTAAAAGTGAGACTCACTTATATTTAGGGTTCAAGCTTTGTTGAAAATTATTTTTCAAGAAAGATCTTTAAGATGAAATTTTCAACAAAGATCTTTAAGATGAATCATTAATGTGGTAAAAATAAATTATAATGAATGATAAATTGATATAGAAGCTTGGTTTTTTTTTTACCGTCTTACCGATTTAAGTGTGTTTGGATACGAGGTAGCTTGTGTTTTTTTAAAGTAAAAAGTATGTTTTTATAGCTTTTAAAGGTATGGTTTTAAAATGTACTGTGCTTTACAAAAAAAAACCACCACACCTCCAAGTCAAACAACCTAGAATCTGCAATTGCGCTTATGTGAACAACACAGTTTGTCACGTCACCAGCCTGTAAGTTCCTCATCAACTTCATCCAATTTTCTTTTATTTTTGTAAGGGAATGCATCCTCTCTAAAATTCACTGGTTTCTATGTTAACGCCTTTTTTTGGGTGGTAGACAACCTCAAACCGCGAATTATATAGACGGACAAATCCACGCTGAAGCCATATAACATGTGATGCTATAATTCGAAGCAGTTATGTTTAATTACATTCTGTTTTATTTGTGTGTTTTAAAATTATATTTAAAAATTTAATTTTTTAATATATTTTTTAAATTAATAATATTTTAGTATTTTTAAATCATTTTAATACGCTGATTTTAGAAATAATTTTAAAAAAATAAAAAAAATTATGTTAAAATATTTCTAAATAAAAAATATTTTAAAAAATAAAAAAAGTAAACTTCTTAATCACGTACTCAACTAATTGATAACCATCATTTTTTAATTATGTTAATTCACACACATTCAAACTAGACATAGAAAATTCAAATGATGAATAAATATTTATAAATAATAATTATAATTAAAAAAATAATATTAATGTTTTAAAATATTTACATTTATATTTAAAAACAATGTTGTTCCTATAAGTGATTCTCCTGCTTGGATTATGGTTGACTAGATAACTGAAATAGTATTTTGAAAAGGTATGGAATTCTCTCACAAATCCAGATTATAGCACAATATGAAAATAACGTTTTGTATATAGAAAATAAGCATTAATCGACTCGACTATTGATGCAACCATATTATTTGATAGTTTCACCCCATTTAACTAGTATTTTGCCTATGTTTTATATATAAAATGCCTTGATATTCTTTGTTTTATGTTTTGAAGGCACTTTTGGATGAAAGATGCAAAAAGGAGTAAATTGGAAGTAATTGGCAGATTTGATGTTCAGTCGATGTTTTGTGCAGAGCGTGAGTTCTAGAGATCAAAATGAAGTGATTCCAGTGGCACTAAAAAGCTAACATCCATACCTTTCTGGAAATGCAATGCAAGAAAAATAAAAAGAGAAAGATCATGGAAATCACATCCTGCAAAGTCAAATCTTGCATTCTGCCAGTGTTGACCTTTGGCCATTCAAAATTTAATATCTGGAGCTAAAGAAGTCCAATTGATGCAAACTCAATTTTCGTGGATTCCTAATTCAAAGACCTATCCACGCTCCAAATTTCAGCCAAAAAAGATTTCATATGAGGGAGATATGAGTTTTCAAAGATGACAACTGAATTCTGCCAGCAAACAGGTTTCGTGAAGAAACAAGTCCAAATTACATTCCGAAGCATCTAAACCGACATCCAAGTTTTTATAT
>Ga0325410_1003785_pt1 | contig 17050 bp, 9 predicted proteins | sample PopdelMetagenome_16_FD_206182 | JGI IMG/M metagenome (GOLD analysis project Ga0325410, IMG submission 206182) | Populus deltoides microbial communities from Bellville, Georgia, United States - Xylem-PdIQD-R3 | ecosystem: Host-associated > Plants > Phyllosphere > Stem > Wood/Secondary xylem...
GCATGAGTTCTGATAATATACATTGAATTGTTATTCCTAGTTTATATGATGTCTGAGTGCATGCTTGATCATCATGAGTGTGTAGAATAGAACTTGATACAATGTTATCTTAACCATGCAATTTTTGCACCAGTTTTGCTGACTACACAAGCTTCTCATTTTGTAATCGGATTTTGTTTTTGCAAGTTGTGGGTTTCATTTTCATTTTCTACTGTAAACTACTAGCATATAAATCTGTCCACAGTAACTTCCAAACAAACAATGCCATTTTGTCATTCTTAGTCTTTTCTTCGGTAGAATATATTTGAATATGTAAATTCTCATTTAATCATATAATATATCTGGAATTCATGTCAATCTGCGGTAAAAGGGTATCTGAAATGATTTAATTCAAGGGAATGTAAGAAGCTGTAATGCATGGAAGGAGGTGGTCCATTGACTGCTCAGTTTATCTATTAAAAAATTTCTTTTATTTGATTTTGTTGGATAGAAATGTCCTTCAGTGGTAGAAAAGAAATGTTAATTGGAATATCCTTGCACCCATACATATTCAGAAACTCGCACAAAATTGGTTCATGTGACATTGAATAATGTTTCATGGTTCTCATTGGGCCTTCTTCTCCAGCTTGGACTTCATTCCCACTCAATGGCCCTTGGATTCTATAAATTCAGCATGTTTTGTGCTATATTACCATGTTTCCTTTTTATGATGATGCTTTGCTTTGTTTATGTTACTGGCTACTGGGTTGTTATTCAATTTGAATTGAATTGACTTCAAGAAAAAAAGGAACTGAAGCATGATTCTCCCTGCTTTTATTTTTAGTTCCCTTATATTTTATGTGGTTGATTTTTTATTCTGTCAAACTTGCATGCCTTTTAATATTCTCATGAATTGTGACTTAGTCTTTGTGGTGTTTTGCTTTCAAAAGTTGATGTGGTTTTCTCCGTAAAGACTCAAAAGCCTTCTCTGTAGTCTTTTTCTCGTGTAATTGAAGTTGGTTCTGTTCACTAATTTCTTATTTGTCATTTGCTTTGATAGACTGTGAGGCCATCAACTCTCTCTAGCAGCTTTAACCAGCAGCAGTCCTATCGACCCCGTGGACCCACAGGCCCAGCTCACTGGGGTCCTCGTGGTCCTCATTCAAACCAGAAAATGCCATATGGTTATCAGCATCGGGGTCCATATCCATCCCATGGTTCGCAGTATCCTCCAGCTTATGGTGATTATCCTCAACATATGGCCCCAAGAAGTAACAGTTCTGGTTGGGAGCAAAGACCTGCTAATGTGCAGGGCCCTCACACACATACCAGTGGCTATGATTACTATAGTCAAGGAGGTCATGCATCTGATCAACCAGTTTCTGGCCCAATGCCTACTCCCATTCCTGGGCCTGCTTCTCGTCATTCCCCTGCCCCTGTTATGGGTGGACCTCCATCCCAGGTAAATTACAGCTATGGACAGTCCCATGGTCCAGATTATGGGCACCAAGCTCCCTATTCCCAGGCAGCCCCTTCTCACCAGAACTACGGGCATGGATATGATGAACCAAAGTATCCTTATGGGTATGGAAGTTCACAGCCAGCTTATTTGCAGGCTGGCAACCAACCAGGCTATGGTGCACAGCAGCAATATGGCAAGCAGCCATCATTTGGAATGCCATCACAGGGACCACCTCCCCAGTCATATGGTCCTCCTAGGCCTGGGCAACCTGGAGATATGTCTTATCAAGGTCCTATGCAATCAAGTCAACCGTATGGTCCAAATGCACCACCACCACTGCAACAGCAGTATCCATATGCATCGAGTGGGCCCATGCAGCAACCCTATCCTTCTTATGGGTCCGGATCAGGTTCCGATGGGTATAATCAGGCACAAACTGCATCTGGCCCAGGCTATCCTCAGCAAGGTGGCCAGCCTGTTCCTACATCTGGACAGCCTGGTGGACAAGTAGCAGCTGGCTATGCGCAAGGTCCTGCTGGGGGCTATGGGTCATATCCATCTGCACAACAAGGTTATCCTGAGCAGCAAGCTGCAAACAATGCAGGTTATGGCTATCAAGGGTCTCAAGATCCTGCTTATGGTAGTGCCCCTGCATATGGTGCACCAGCCAGCCAGCAGGGTTATGCTCAACCAACACCAACTCAACCAAGCTATGATCAGTCAGTCCCACAATCTGCTGGTTATGGAGCTGCTCCGGCAACTGCTCCGGTTGGTTATGGGAAAACTGTGTCTCCACAGCCTGGCTATCCTCAATATGACTCAACCCAGATGTATGCTGCGCCACGCTGAAAGTGATATTTTGTAGCTTCCTTGTAGGTGGATTTGCGTTGGTGACATGTGCTGGGCATTTGCGATTAATGTTCTAGATTGTCCATTAGATTTAGCTTTTGGACATTTAGGTCAATTTCTGTTTCTGATAGTAGAATGAACTTCTAAGCCTTCGCTCATCTTAGTTTGTAACAAGATGATGCTACTATTTAATGCCAGCTCAAGTTCAAATTTCATGGTTACCTGTGGATGCTCTTTCCCTTGTTTCAAAACGCATGCATTGATTTATTATCAATGCATGCGTTTTGAAACCAATCATAAGCACAGCGGGAGACATTGCTGCTGCTAGGAGAAACCAATCAACAAAGAAGAGCTTTAAATATATGTTAGCAATATGCAGAAATTCCTCATTTTGGGGGCAGAAGTGAATGTTCACAAGCTCTCTTATACCTGCAGGCTCTGACTGGGTGTTCAAGGCAGGATGGTTCGGTTTCTTTTCTGCGTTTCGAAGAGCGGGGAGGATGTATTTCCCGAATAAACACGTTAGAATTACAGATTGGAGGTGGCAAGCCTCTATGTATGGTTCACATAGTTCCCATACCGAGCCTCTAGTCGAGAGATTTAGATAATGACTGATTTATTGAGTTTAAAAATAAATCGGTAAAAATATGGTTTGATTTTTTAAAAAAATATTCTTTAAAAAAAAAATCAAGACATTGATATATTGTAGCATTTGTCCTATTAAATCTATGATCTGGATAATGAATTTTACTAAGTTTAATATTTTTTTAAATTATTTTTTACTTAATTATATGATTAAAAAAATAATTTTTTGTAAAATCAAGCACCAATTAAATATTATAACATTTATTTGAGACCATAATAACTCTATAAAAAACAAATTAAAACAAATCATGAAAACCGATCAAAATCAACCAAATATGAAAGAATAAAATTAATAAAAAAAATCTATTAAAACCTAACATTAAAGGGTAAAATTAAAAATAATAATAATTATGTACCAATCAAATATCATGACCTTTATTTATAAGATCACAACAACTACATAAAAATATAAATCAAAACAAATCATAAAAACCAATTAAAAATCAACTAAATATTAAAAAATAAAATAAATAAATAAAAACACAACATTAAAAAATAACTAAACGGATCACCTTTTCTCTTCAATGTTTCCAGACAAATTTCTCTCCTCTCTCTAACTCAAACTCAGACTGAAAAAAGAATAAAAAACGTTTTGACCAAAGTGCTAATGTGAAAGTAGTTTTAATTCTTTTTATTTTTATATTTTCATCCATTTTTAAAGTTTAATCTCTTCTAATTAGACTATAGAACATCAATGAAAGGAAAAAGAAGTTTGAAAATGTGAAAAAAGATAATAAGACCTAAATGTCTTTAAATTCGTTTATAACTTCTTAGTAATACAAATAGTAAGCAAATTAAAAGGATAAAATGAGATATTTGAAAGAGAAAAAACATTGAAAAAAATTACTATATTGACATGTTCAACGTTGGCGATTGATTGATTGGCGAAAGGATTTTTTTTTTTTTGTAATATAAGGATTAGTTAATTAGTTTCAGGAACTAATTTATGTTTATTTCTTATTCTTTTAGTTCAACAATCTGATCTTTCTTGAATCTTCACTTGGCTTATTTTGTGTTTTGCTATGACCAGACTTTCGAACATTCTAAGAGCAGAAATGATCATTGCTCGTGCAGGGAAAATAGATTCAAACACATTCTCAAAATTGTGCAAATAGATGAAATGAGAACATTATGAGAAGAAAGACACCACAACGTTTTACAGGGTTCGTTCTCAAGCCTCCCTTCTCAGGTGATGACAGAGCAAATAATTCACCACCTATGACGGCTCAAGTATCCCTAGCCGTCTCCATCATTGGTTTTTCAGCAATGGAAATTTGAACAATGTGTGAAGTCAAGCTTTGCAGCTTTCTTGAGGTCTCAATACAAACAATCCCAGCAGATTTGAAATGTAAATACCTATGAGGGAAAATTCAATTGTAAAGTGCATAATCAAAAGCAAGATACAAAAGAAACTTCTCTAGGCAAAAACCAATATATGTATAGCAGGTCAGGATCAGAAGACTAAGCAAAATTGGAGCATTTTGTAGAACAAAGTTTAGTAGTACCTTGTATACCTTGACCTTCGAAACATTAAACCAGTAGACTGTTATGAACTCCTTTTCAAATTGTACTAACTCTCTTCGTCCACAAGAACAGTTGATTCGTTGCCAATTCCAACATCCATCAAAGTTGCCATCTCATCATCTAGCAATATCGGCAGAGGGGAACCCTGCTTTTTTTTTTTTGTCAATTAGTACTTGACGTTTTTGTTTCTCAAAGCTAGTGGAAAGTTCAAAGGACTAAAAAGAACTACAAAGAAGAATATTTATTGCCTTCACTTTTTTGAAAAAATCATTTCCATTGGTTCTCCATACTGAAAGTATGGCCTAGACTCAAGACATTGTTCGAGACATTATGCTCCCACTTCTATTTTCTTATTACAGCTTTTTAGAAAGAGAATAATTGGCTTCCTTCCTCACTCAAAATTTGAAAGCATGGTATCTCAAAAATATGGTGGGGGGCAAAAAGTAACAAGTAACCGAGCAAATGCAGATTTTCTATGTTCTCCTTTCCCTCTTGGTTCCTTCGTTTTTTCCCTGATAAGAAAAATGTTTAAAGGGACAGAGGGAGTGCAACCCAAGGAAAATGAAAGAAGCTCACACAAAAGGTGCATCTTTCTTCTTTATAAATGCAATAAATCCTTGTCAATCTTCTCTAGAAGAAATATGGAAACAGGGTAAGATTGAAAAATACAATCTATAAGCCTCTTAAAGGTTGAGAAATTGTGATAAAGAATGACCAAATACAATGAGAATCTAAGCTACTGTACTCAATGACCAATATTCCAAGGGTGTTTATCATCATGAACAGAGATTGTGATCAAGAACGAGTGTAGAGACAAACCTCTTCTTGAAGAAACAATTTTGGCCTAATGGACCCAAGCTTGAAAAACGTTTCACAAAGAATCTTTAGCTTCCCAATCTAAAATGATTTACATACTTCAATTAGTCTTAAAATATCTACTCAAACATGTTACTTTATATAAAAGGATGAGAACATCACCGTAGTAGCAGCTGGCAGTTTCTTTGTTAGTGGAGGTTTCTCGCCAATAGATGGAGCCACAGATTTAAGGGTGACAGCTGCACTTTTATTATATTATTTAAACATGTATACAGTAAGTGCATTCCATAAAACTATTGGATGAGAAAACGTAAGGATACATACACAGGAGTCCAGAAGCCATCTTCTGAGGGCCTGTTGTTCCAACCGATGACCTTTCATCTTCAATGCCATGAAAATTCTTCAGCTCAACAAACCTATAATCAAGTTGAGGCTGATTATCAGCAGGAAGTAAGGTGTTACTGAAATGATAACCATCATGTCCATTGAGAAGTTTAGTGGCATTTGCATTTTAGATGAACTGACAACATCTATTTGGATGAAAGCTTACAGAACTAAGACTACCTGGGATGCTGTTTGATTTCATTTGGATTTCCATGCAACTTTGACATAACTAAGCGGACATACCTGCAATAAATATTCAGAACAAATAAGAAAACCTTAGTAAAAGATGAAAAACTAAGAATTGAAATCATCAACATGCAAGAAAACACCAGAATGGTAAGACAATTTGCTATGTAAAAGCACCACACAATTCTTATTAAAGGAAAATAACACATTGGTGCACAGGAGAATATACCGGATCTCAGACTCCTTCCTTTCACGAGTGCTTACCTGAGAGGCATGGTGGATGATACTATGTCAGACCCACAACAACCTCACCAAGAAAACAAATTTGGTTACATAGTACTCTGGAGTTTACCTCACTTCCATTCAAGATTTCAACTTTTGCTAATCGTGCAACCAAAACAAATCTTGGGATACCACCTCTTCCAGGATCAGTAATTGGGTTTTCAGAAAGCCTGATGTCCTGTAACATAAACAAGACATATGAGAGCAAAGGCTAATTATCACCATAGAATACAGCGGACGAGTCTTAAAATTCACAATCATATTTTGGAATGTACTTTTTCTATGTTGCCATTTTTCCATTCCTGAAAAAATTCGTGCCTACTTTGCCAAGGAAAAACCATCACAACAAGAAACTGTCCTTTGCTTTTAAAAATCCAAGAGTAGAAAGCACCAGTAGGTTTTTTTTTTAAAAAAAAAAAACAGAAAAATAAAATCATCATCATCATCATCATCATCATTTTGGTTAATCAAGAAGTAATTGCAAGATGGGAGTAGAAAAAAAGGGCACGACCAGGAAACATGAGGAGGAGGGAGAAACATGCTCGCCTATACATTGGTCCTGCATTCTATCAACTTGTTCTCTCAGATAGAACTATCCACTTTGCGAAACCAAAAATGGATAAAAGGGAGGGAGAATTTCCAATTTTTTCTCCACAACTTGGAAATATCATAACAATGCACACACCAAAAGAAAACATATCGAATAACAAGTGATATTTCTATGAATCATCTGTTTTAGGAGCTACTAGACTGAATTCATAAAACATAGCAGTACTGTGTTATATGCTTCCTAATCTGATATAGAGCAGATAATAAAGATTCACATCATCCAGAACTAAATAAAATTTTGCAAAGTATTCTATAAATTAGCATTGCTGGACTAAAGTTCTGCGCTGTAAAACCATCACTTACCCAAATAAGATCATATCATCAAACTGTAGGTGATAAAGGTGTGCCTCCGTGGATGTTTAATATTGCCTTCAAGTTTAAGACATTTATATGAAATAAGGATGGGTACTTTTTTGGAACCTACTTTTTTGTTGAACTAGGTTTCATGTTCTAACTCTCCAGATCTACATGAACATTACCACTACACATGTAGCTCATCACTAGCAGTACTATGTTACATGCTTCCTAATCTTGTATACAGCAAATAATAAAGATTTGCATCATAGTCTTACAATCAATTTAGGAAATGAGTTCAATGAGTCCACAGAAGCCAGATCATCAATGTTGTTACCTCCTGAAGCAAAAAATGAGTAAGATTAGAAAATTTTGCACAATAGATAAAGGAAGCATCATAGCATCAAAAAGTTAACTAATTACCCAGAAGAAGGCAACGTAAATTTTGAAAAGGTATACAGCTTTGATCATGAGATTCATCACCACCAACCAATTTGTCTATTGTATCATGATCAGGATAAAAGATATGGTTCAAATTGTTCTTGTTTAAATGAAGTTCCTCCAAACTGCACATAAACCATGTTGTAACTTGTGAGCATAATCAAGTCCTTCAGCTAGCCTAAATTGAAAATCATATGCTAAAATTGCAGATGGACTAACATAACCTTTCTCACCTTCTTAATTGAGAAAGCTTTACAATTTCATTCCATTCAGCTATACAATTCTCTTCCAAATTCAGTAGCCGCAAAGAATCAAATCCATGAACAATGGATGAAGATGCTGTCTAGAAAATGGAAAATCAAATATAAACATGATGTTGCAAAATCAATGATTAGAGGTTTCTAGTGTATAAAAGAGCTTCACAGCTTGTTATAATTTTGAAGGTATATGTAAATCTTGTTAAGCTGCTAATCTAAACAATTCTCCAGATGTAACTTTTAGTCATTAATACGAAGAATTAGAGGGATACCATGTTAAGTCTCTCCAAAGATTGTTGCTCTCTTTTTCTTCACTCTTGCAACAGAGAATGAGGCTAACAGGATTCTACATCTGAGAACAGCAGTAGAAATCCAGACATGGTGGGAGTGACCGATAGTGATATGGGGTGGGACTTATAGGATTTCCTTCAGGAAGTTTTTGGGCTTGATTGGTCAGTTTATCATTGCATGTATGAATAATGTCCTTATTTCATTCTAATGGGAATTAATAGGGGCAGTTTCTGAACATGGATGATCAGACAAATTAAAAGGTAGAGTATGAGTGAGCAAACTCCTGTCAAAGACAAGCTTGATTGAATTCTTATGTTGGTTAATAAAATAGCAGTCTTATATGAACCCAAAGTTGAAACATATTATCCATCCGCTTAAGAAACAAAGTAGGATATTCAACAAATACTACCTTTATTGCATTTATGCCATTTCCCATCAGATGTAGCTCCTCAATTACTGGCAATAATTCTTTAAGCACTTCAATCTGCAACAACAAAATTACACTTAGCTTGAGAGTTTTTCTTAAATTCATATATAGGGAAAAAATTGAACAAAAAAAAATGATTCACCTGTGTCCAATTTATGCCAGTATTGTTTAAAACTAAAATGTGGATGCTTTTTAGTAGTGGTAGACCAACAATCTCTTGGGACATTGAGTTGTTAGACAAATTGAGTGCTGCAAGAGAAGGTAATTGTTCACATATGATGCCAACATCCTGCAAGGATTAATTCAAACAAGAGATGATGGTTATTCAGCACAAGCTTCACAATTATTGAACAGTCATCCAGAAAAAGCATCCAGCAAACACATAGAAATTCCTAACACTAGGTCAATCTTAGAGTTGGAAAAAATATAAATCAAAATCATCATTCAATTCAGAAATGAAATTTTCAAACTAATTCAATACAATAAAAGAATTATGTTTTAGAGCACTTCCAAATGTAGTGGAACATTTAGTTATTAAAGACTCAATAATGAAGAGTCAAGTTCTTCAAATGGTTTATTTTTCCATCACACCCAGTAGAAATGGTTTCTCTTCCAGTCTTCCCCCATCCTTGATTGTAGCACCCTTGAAGTCAAAAGTTTTGTTCTTCCTTTTGTTGCCTTTTCTCTCCTGCATTGCAAAGCTATCTCTTCACTCTTCTGCAGGTTTATCCCCTTAGTTTGCTTAGTTTTGTCTCCGAGTCTAGTATCTTGATGTGGTCCGCTAGTTTGCTAGTGGCTTGTTTTGCTTCCTGTTTACAGTTTCAGTTGTTTTGTTTCCAGTTTCCATTTCATTTTGTATGATTATGTTCTCTTGTCCACTGTAATTTCCTTTCTCCTTAGTTGCTTGGTTTTTGTTTCCAAAGTGTTTAACGACCTTCCTTCAACTTATTAAATGAAAAAATACAGTAGAAATGGTTTATCATTATTGATTTTTAGTTTCTGATTGTTTACAATGCATAGCATAACACATTACACTATATAGCATACTACATGCAAACTCAAATAACCTAAGCAATTCAGAGAATAAAATTAATATCTTAACCATAAAAGAAACAACTAATAGATATGACAGAAGTGAGGATATTCAGTTACAAGCAAATATACTGTCATGTGAGAAAGTAAGTATGATAATAAGATGATTTTAATTCTATTTTTTTAATCAATAATTGTGACCTGAACAAGTACTCTTTGATAGGAACCAAAGTATTACGCATGTACAGATGGCATCTAAAATTACTTATTAGCACAATCTATAACTAGCTCAAAAGACGTTAGCAGCAAATTGGATTAGCACAATCTAAAATTCAAAAAGCAGAAAGCAGTACAGGAAATGCAAGTTTCTGGATTTAAAATCTCTTCTGTAGAAAAAGAAAGTAGCATCAGATAGAATGCAAAATATACCTTCCATTCTGAAAGTAAATTTCCAGTCAAGTCCAGTTCCTTTAGATCTGGAAGAGAAAAAAAGTATAAGATGTAACATAAACAATTGCATTATTAATCATTCTACTGAATTATGAATTGACAACCCCACCCAAATATGATGCATTGGGAATTTGAAAGCAGTTCTTACATTCAACATTTTTACATAAAGTGGTTGCTCTCTGGACTTGGATGAGGCCAAGACTTTTAGCATTCACTAAACAATGGCACCTAAGCTAGTAATGGATAAATAAAAAATCATAAATGCAGCAACTGGGAATCTGAGAAACCAACTTACTTGGCACTATATTTCTGATTTCATTAGGGGATCCCGGATTGCTAACACCCAAATAAGAAAGGGAAGCACCAGTCAATTCTTCTAATCTACTTAGCTTATCTTGAATCTTCTCTTTACCAACAAGTTGTACAGATACCCTTTTGTTACTAGCTGAAAGCACATACATTTCATCTGCACACAAATCCAAACTTTAGTATCCATTAGCATTCTTTTCTTTATCAAACACACAAAACACTTACCGTCTTTATCCAAGTACAAAAAGATTCAAACTTTAGAATCCATTGACATTATTTGTCAAGCAAAACGACAACTTTCAAAACTGAGAACGACTCAAAACTGGGATACTACATAAATAGAACACATACCCTCTTCTTGTAAGTGAGAAGAATTCAAACTTCACTACCCGTTCTCATTCTTAGCTAAGCAATACTACAATACCCAAAACTTAAAACGAAACTAAAAGTGATAATTACATAAAGAAAAACCCAAGAAGAAGCAGACATACCCTCATCTTCTTGAGTTGGTTGGTCTCTGTATCTGATATAGAGAGCTTCTATAAACGAAATGCCCGCAGTCAAATTCTGGGCCCGTACGAATGACCCAGAAAGTTGAGACCTTGCTTCGAAGTAACGGACTCCATTCAATGACCCGTCGTGTTTGGCTTCTCCATTGTCCCAATCGACACCGACCCATGTGCCAGGATGGCCTTCCACGGGTCCTATGTACTTGACGGTACCGATTCGGCGTGGATCATTGGTTGAATGGACTCGCTGGTCAAGTTTGAAGGTGCTCGAATCAGAGGAGCTTCGCATTATTCTTTCGGTGTGAGTGACTAACTACTGTTTGCTTCGCAGTTCGACGGCAGAATCTAATATTGCAGCGAGCTTATTAAGGAGTCATTTGATATCTTTGCCAGTTTCTTTTTCTGTTTTCGTTTTCTATTTTTCAGAAAACAAAAAAACTGAAACTTGTATAGCTGTGATGGTGAAATTAAAAATAAAAATTAAAAAGAAATATGAGGTCTTTAATTAATTTTGAAAGGTGTAGTTTAATTGATTAGATTTTAGATTTATTTTTTAGAAATCACCAATTCGAGTTCCACAAGTTTTAGAATCACTAGAAACTTATATAATTGTTAATTTTAGGACCAATAAAATTAGTCAAAATGGATGTAAACTGATCTAAATACCCACATTAATAAATAAAAAAATATAGCGGAAAGCCAAGAATATAGTATATTTTTTTTATGTTGTAGTTTTTTCAAAGCTTTTTTTATATAAACAATCATCATTATAAATTAAAAAATTAATGTATATATTAAATTAAATAAATTAAAATATACATACAATTAAAATAAATTATAATATTTGATTTTTAATAAATTAAAATTAATCAACTAAATTTGTAATTTAAATGATGAACTCTTTTTATTTAATTATAAAATAACAAAAATATACTTTTTCATATAACTAACTAAATATCATAGCATTTATTTGAGTTTATGATAAAGTTATAAATATAAAACGAGACAAATTATTTTATTTAATTAAAAACCAATAAAATATTAAAAGATAAAACTAAAAAATTACCAAGAAAAATCCATTTAATTGAAAAAAAAATCTAAACAATGAAAAAAGATAAAATAAAAAGAAAAGAAAAAAGCCTAGAAACACGAGCCTAATGAGCGTAGTGTGCTTGGGCCTAAAAAAGGCCCTAGTGCATGGACGTAAGCAACCTAGGCACGAGATTGCTAATTTTTTTTTTTTCATGGGATTTGATTTAGAAAAAAAATAGAAAGCAATATATCGCCTACTCTATCCAGGTTTCAGTAACCTCTAGTCGCTAAAAAGTTAGGAAAATGGTGTTTCATGCCCAAAAAATCTATTTTAATTTTTTTAACCTTAAAATATATATAAAAAAAACACCATAAAGACCTAGATAAATTTATTTATACCTTCTAACAACCCGGAAAATGATCAAAAAACAAAAAATAACATGAAACCCAAAAACTTCATGTTATCATATATGTTTTTTCAGACAATTTAAAAGTGAAAGAATACTTTAATGGAACTCATAGACACCAAAATTGACTATTTTAATGGTCAGAATCGTTGTCAATCGTTGTTTTATTTCTCTAACACTAGAATTCAATGACTTTTTCTCTTCCATCTCAAACCCGGACAAAAAAAAAAAGAGAAATAAACTTTTGGACTAAAACTAAAATTTTAAAAAAATATATTAAAGGGATGTAAAATTGGTATGTTGCAAATTAATAGGACCATAATCAACTTTTTTAGTCAATTTCGAAATGACTATTTAGTTCCTCTATGTTTTTTATATTCGTCTTCTATCATTTAATTTTTATTTTTCCCTTTCCTTAACAAAATAGAAACAAATTAGCTTTTAATTTGGTCACAAAAGGATGCAATCAACAAAAAAAAAAATCTAATGCCCAAAATGAAAGAAAAATTATTATGGAAAACTATAACAAAATGTAAGAGAGTGAATAATGGCATGATGAAACGTATTTTCTCATGCTTTTTAGATTTTCTTATAATAAAATGACTAGAAATAAAAATTTAAACAATTTTGTATTAAAAACTAATTATTAATTTTTAAAATTATTAACATAAAATACTTTGAAAGAGGGTAATGTGAATAATATGCTAAAAGTATTGTTCTTTTTGAATAAATCTCATTACCATAATAAAATTAAGGGAAAACTACATTGATCATCCTATAGTTAGGTCATTTTTTACTTTGCATCTATTGTTTTAAAAATTATATTTTACATCCTAAACTTTATAAGTTTATAACACTTTACATCCTCGTTCTAGTGCTAGGGGTAGAAGTAGGAGGTGGCTGGAATGTTTTTTCCCTCCCGAACCTAATGTCTTAGCTACATCTTTGCATGATGCGCAAAAAAAATTCAACAAAAAAGGTCAAAGTATTTACAAGATTTTCATTATATTCCAATTAATGACTAAAGAACTCTTATATTCAATATTACAACTTTACCATCAAATAAAAAAAAACCCTAGCCACTATTTTAACATTTTTTTCCCCTTTTTTTCTCTTAAATTGCACATATTTTTTATATAACCCTTCCAACATTATATCTATTATCCTTTAATAGGAAAATGATATACCCAGCCTAACTAGAAAATATGGTAATAGTCAAGAAACTATAGCTATATTCTTTCTAAGATTGACCAATTAGTTGACTCCATTATAAGTTTTGAACACCTAAATTCCTTGGATTTCAATTTTGGATATCATCAAATCCCCATACACCTAGATGATGAGCAAATATAACTTTCATGGCTAAATAGAGAATATTTTGTTATAAAGTTATGCTCTTCGGGCTTAATAATGCATGAGCTACTTACCAGCGAATGATAAATAAAGTATTTAAGAAACAACTTGGGAAGATTATGGAAGGCATGTTGGCTAAAAGCATGACCTTTGAGCAACATATTTTGGACCTAAAAGAGGTCTTATCTATGTTTGGCCATCATCAGATGAAATTTAATCATTCTAAATATATCTTTACCATTAAATGAGGAACGTTTTTGGGTTTCCTAGTAAGTAGCAAGGGAATCGAGCCTAACATAAAAAAGATTTAAGCCATTCTAGACATGGCTCCTTCTCGATTAATAAAAAGGGTTCAGCGGCTTATAGGGAGACTAACAACCCTCAATCAATTTATATCTCGCTCGAAGAAGCATACTTTACCATTATTCAAGATATCCAAATGTCAATCAAATTTCATTGACATTGAGAAACATTTCCAACTTTGAGTGGACTCTATATTGTCAAAAGGTTTTTGAAGATATCCAAATTTCATTGATGATTGCTCATTTGAAGAGCCAATGAGCGCTTCTGAGTCCCCACTTGCAATAATTACTTTCCCCGCTAAACTAGAAGCTCTAACAAAACACTCCCTAATAATCCCCACCTAGGAATTGTTTTTTCTTAGAGATCTTTCAATATTACTAAAAGTGGAGCTGGGATAATACTTGTAAGTCCTAAAGAAAAAGTATTTAAATACATGATTCATTTTGAGTTCCCAACCATAAATTACATGTTAAAGTATGAAGCTTTTCTGGCAGGAGTAAGCCTTGCAGAAGCTTTAAATGCATACCTTCTCCAAGTCCATAGCAACTCCTAGTTGGTGGTCAGTCAATACCAAGGAATATATGAGGTCAAAGAACTAACCATGCAACAATATCTTTAAAAGGTTCAACCTTATTTCTCCAAGCAAGTTGCAAGCAAGAACATTTCAATTACTCGTATTTTAAGGGAAGATAACCACTAGGCATATCTTCTATCTAGGTTAGCAAGCTTTAATCCTATAGATCTGTAAGTGGATGTCTATGTTGAAGTTTTGAAAAAATCAAATGTGGGTGAAGAGCTTATGGTTGCTCACATCAATATTAAAAACGATTGAAAAACCCTTATCTAGCATTACCTGTTTACTATAGGGCCACCCTTAAACAAAAATGTCTGAGATTTACCTCAGTCTCGAGTTAGCCTTATGTAAAAATTACCATTATAGCCTTATCATGGCTTTTTGCTCAATGTGGGGTGGACATCCTAGGTCAATTCCCTAAGGCCACAAATAAAAGATAATTTGTCCTAATAGTCGACATTTATTTCACAAAATAGGTAGAAGTAGGAGCGTTAACAAAGATTTCCAATAATAAAGTAATCTTATTCTTTTGAAAAAAATATCATTTGCCAATTTAGGCTTCCCAAAGTATTAATAACTGATAATAGAATACAGATCAACAACCATAAGATAAGAGAGCATTGTCAAAGGCTTTGCATTGATCATAGGCTCTCTTTAGCGTAATATCTTCAAATCAATGGTCAAGCTGAACTGATTAACAAAATTTTGCTTAATGGATTCAAAAAAAAAAAAAAACAAAAAAGCTAAGTCAAAATAGGCAGAACTGCTAAATAAAACCTTATGGGTTTACAAAACAACTTAGAAAACATTTACTAGTGAAACTCTATTTCTCCTCGCTTATGGAACTGAGGTTATGATCCTAGTTAAAATTGAATGTCCAAACTATAGGGTAGTTCAATATACCTCATAAGAGAATGAACAAGACCTTAGAGCCAATCTAGATTTCTTAGAATAATTTCTCCAAGTGATGCCTAAAGGCCTCTCATCAAATCTCTAATTGATTGACTTGGTTTCATTAGGGTAATAACCATATAATCTTTAAGAGATTGATATGATATTTCCTAGGATAATAGCCCCATAACTCATAAAGGGATTGATTTAGTCTTTCTAAGATAATAGCTTCATAACTCTCTAAAGGATGGTTATGAGATCTCTATAGAGAAATAACACCACAATTCTATAAAGGATTGACTTGGCATTCATATAACAATAGCCTTATAATCTTTAAGAGATGGATATGAGATCTCCCTAGGAAAATAACCCTACAACTCTTTAAAGGAAGGGTCTAAGACCTCCCTGATTCAATGACACTAACCTTTAGATAATGTTTTAGGGCCTCTTATCAATTCGTTAAGGGTTATGTTCACAGACATCCATATTAAAAGAGCAAGATCTCTTAAAGAAAGGTATACATATAACCTAGATTTCTTCTTGATTCCAAGCACGGGGCGAGTCCTACAAAGGTTAAACAAAGTTCAAATCTTGCCAAAATTCGAAGGCAAGATTTTCAAGATTTTTCTAATTATGAGTGCTGGACTCATACAACCTGCCTAAAAGATTTCCTCCTAAATATTTTTATAAATATAGGCTTTTGAAGATTTTTCTAAATATAGGCGTTTAAACCAAACAAATTGCCTAGAGGATTTCCTCTTAAATATTTTTCTAAGTATAGGCATTAAACTCATTCAGACTAAACAAGTTTACCAAATATTTCTCAATAAAAGCATGAAAATGAAAAAGAATTTTTCATAAAACTCTAGTATATTACAAAATGGCAAAGCTCATAAGATCGAGGTTATTTGCAAGGCTAAAAGAAGTTAGGGGGCTAATGCTTAAATATTCAGGCCAGACTTCTTAGCAAAGTATTCTCCATGTTTAACAGTTGTAGCCCTAATAGGAAAGACATTTGCAGAGTAGGGCACAGAGACTAGATAGAAGGCAACGTTAATGTCCACTTACATTCCTCTTGACTATTTGAAAAAAAATACAAATTAGACATGACAAACAATGTCATGTCTCTAATTATCCTAGTCAATGTTGTAGATCTTTAAAAAATTCATGGAACTCCTCATAAAAGTTCTTTAAAGCCTCCAATTGCGCACAAGAGCTCTAAGCTTCTTCCCTAATAGTAAGGAGCTTAACTCATAGCATTTTGGGATGTTTTCCTCTCAATTATCCCCTACTTCAGGGAGTCCACTTCATTATAAGCCAGACAAAACTACTTTTTAGGGAAGCCCGGCTGAAGGACAACGCCTCTTATATGATCCTTCAATATTGTATAAATTATATTAAGGTTCCTTAGTTCAACCTCAACTGTAGCATTTTCATTCCTTAGAATTTGAAGGGCAGTCTAGTATGCCATGTGCTTGGCAATGACCTTCTTCACCTGTCTTCTCTCAATTGTCCATCGCTTCTTAGAATTAGTGCACATCATGAAAGTCTGTAAAAAATGATTGATAGAAACAATAGTCATAAAACTAAAATAATGAGGTTAAACAATAGAGTTTCTTACGTTGAAGGCTATTTATCAAGTCAGGGCTAAATGATGGTTGTAGCTCTCATCATACATTATCAGGATGTTTGAAGGAATGGTCAGAACCCTATTCAAGTGCTTGACCACATCTAGGCCATTCTC
>Ga0325410_1003787_pt1 | contig 17047 bp, 14 predicted proteins | sample PopdelMetagenome_16_FD_206182 | JGI IMG/M metagenome (GOLD analysis project Ga0325410, IMG submission 206182) | Populus deltoides microbial communities from Bellville, Georgia, United States - Xylem-PdIQD-R3 | ecosystem: Host-associated > Plants > Phyllosphere > Stem > Wood/Secondary xylem...
TGGGGTTACCTTATCTTTTTATTATCAAATTGAGTGTTATTATCTATGATCAACGCCCGAGAAAGACCAAACTTGCAAATACTATTCTTTCACGAGAATAAAATAACCTTACTGGTAGTTATCTCTGCGAGATTTTCTATTTCAACCTATTTGGTGAAATATTCAATAGCTACTATGATGCATTGTTTTTTTCTTGGTGCCTTATAGAATGGTCCCAATATATCCATTATCGTTGAGAGAAAGGTCATGGAGAAGCAATGATGGTTAATTTAGTTGGTGGACGATAAGAAGTTGGGGCAAATATCTAAAACTTATTACATTTCTCCACCAAATTTATGACATCTTTTAATATGCTAGGCTAATAGAAGCATGCTCATGTAGTTTGGGCAACCAAGCCTTAACTCATATATGTATACACAAATCACCTCATGTATTCTCTTAGAATGTATTTTCTCTTATATTTAAATACCTAGTCTCAACATCTTGAATGACTCTACTAATGTAATATCTGTAAAGAAAAAAAATCTTCTTATCATAGTTGTGATAAGCTTGATTAATACTTAAAAGTGCAATCTCATTAAGTCTTTATATCATCATACTGCACTAAAGTATCATTAAATTCCCTAACTAAAACATGTTTTATAATAACAAGTCCGATAATATAAGATATCTTTAATTTATGTTAAATGCTTATTTTTAATACAGGTATATCTCACAATTCAAAGGATTGATTGATGTGATTAACTATTGAAAGTGAAGAGAAAAAAAGAGGACTAAACTTAGAGAAGAGATGCTGGTTCAATTCAAACTGGAACATAATTCGGTTATTGGGTTATAAATGGAGCTACAGAACTTGGATTTAGGTTTGCTTTATATGTATGGAAAGCTAAGACATAGAACTAAAACTTTTATACGGAGTCCAAGACTCAATTCTTCCATTTTCAAGTTCAAATCTTAACATCAACAGAGAAGTCGGAATCTGTCCTGCAGCTCAGACACTGTTCGGTTTTCAGCTCATATCTCGAATTCTAGAAATCCAAATGAACTCTAGTATAATGGGCTCTAATTCTGATGTTAGCAATGATGTTTTGGCCAGCCAACAATATCAATAACCAGCAGCCAACAATGTCAAAAACCAGCCACCAAGTCAATGGTTGGCCACCAACTAAATAGTTTGTCAACAAATCAATAGTTCCAAATTTTAGCCTATAAAAGGAGGTATTTGCCATGTATTTAGTTATCTTGATTTTCAGATCAAGATCATGTTCTTTCTTTCTTTCTTTATATTTTTGTAATGCTTAAGTTTTGCTTTCATTAATCTCTTGTTTATGTTTTTCATCGTAACTATGTTCTTATCTAGTTTATTTATGTTCTTCTTCTTCATTGTGTTTAGCTAAGTTTGTTATGTCAAGGTAAAAATGTTTCTCTAATGGTGTTAGAATATGTATAATATAAACTCAACATGGACTTCAATGTTTATATCCAAGAAAGTTTGCTATTAACATGTCTTATCTTTTTATCTTACTAATTATTAATACCTTGCTTGTTAAATGACTATCTAGATTTGTGTTGTATAACACTTGGTGCATCAAATACTTGATCCTTCATAGTCTTCGGCCGACATCGTTGTTGTGATAGGAACTTGATTTGTTATTAACATAAGTTAGCATCATGAATACCTGACAATATTTACAAGTATGGTGTTACTTAGATAAGATGATTAATATGATCATATTAATAATTTATAATGAGCTAATAACGATAAATCATCCGATTGGAACCTCCTTTGTATGTGGTTTCCAGTTGAGTAATAAAAAAAGTTTATACTTTACTTATTTCTAATACTATTAGTGAATCCTCTAACTTTGACATCTCTTTTATCTTTGTTTAATCCTTACATCAATATCACATCCCAAAACTCTCTTTAACTCTTTTTCTATTATTATTCTCTTCAAATCTTTTTCTTTATTTGTAATTTATATAGTTAACCTCCCTGTGGTAAAACCCCGGTCTTGCCGGGTTATTTATTACTTTGACACTCCTGCACTTGGGATAAGATATCAACTCTTTGATCGTGTCAAGGCTTTTTAAAAAGGACAAATAGGAATTCAGTTCTTTAAAAGTTATCTGGTATTCTAGAGTTCACTTAAAATTAGAGATGTTCTTCAAAGTCCTAAAGAAAGGCAAACAACATTATCTCATGCATGAAATAAAAATGTTTAAGGTTTCTACTCTTTCTATAAGTCTTTTTACATATTTAATGCACTGAGGTTAGGTCATGTTCAATATGTTCTAAATATTTTTAAGATTAGGCTCCATTCCTCTACTACTAATAAGAAAGCTCAATAGTTTTCTCCTTTTTTTTAATTAAAAAAGCATATTTTTTTAGGGTTAAGCTTTATTTGGTGCATGTGTAGGATAGAAAAGACCTCTTATAAGTCCTGGAGATGCTTCTCAAATGTCATATTCTTACCCAGCATGTCATCAATGTAAACCTCCATATTTCTACCCAGATGGCCTCTGAAAACTCTATTCACTACACATTGATAAGTGGTCCCGGCATTCTTCAAGCCTAAAGGTGATATGATCTAAGCTACAACATCAAATGATCCATTAGGAGTGTCCATTAGGTTTACTATAAGACCTAAGACGAAGTAGATTCAATAGGAGCTCAGTGGACTAAGTCAAGAGGCTTGGGTTAAAAAGGTTCAAATCTTCCAATTTAAACCTTCGTGTACTTTTCAGGTCATATATGAAGCTACAGAAGGAGTTTGATATTCAATTAGGTTGGAAACTATACATTTGTACATTTCAACTATATATTGTAAGCCCGCTAATTCATTCGAGTGAGAGTGAATGATGTTTTTAAAGATGGGTTTAAAATTTGCCAATAAAGTGTGAAAACAGAAAAAACATTGTTTCCTTAAGAGTTATGGATTCTATTCACTACAAGGAGTCCTTAATGTTATTAGAAACTTATGTGGCAACCTTTGACTTATTTATTTTACAAGGATTCCTTATCAAACAAGAAGGATTAATTGATCATAAATTAATTCTTATTTTATAAGGCATCAAGTTTTTGTTCAACAAGGATTCTTTAACAATTATCTTTCTTAGGTATTTTTCATTATCACATGTGGCAAAGGGTAAAAAATTATCTAAGACTATTTTTTATTTATTTTTATTATTTTAAACCTTATTTTAATTAGTTTGGACTTTATTTAAATTGGGTGTATGTCTAACCCATTAGTTTTAGGGTTTACATATAAATATTCTTATGTAAGGATTTTTATGGAGTTCATGAATTTTATCTACAAGTTATTATATATTTTGTGATTATTTTTCTTGGTTGAGTGATTCCCATACTAAATTATTGATTGAACTTGCAAAGTTTTCGAAGGATTGATCAACTTCATTGTGATTTATACTTCTCGTTTGTATATCGTTGTAAATGTAAGATGGGAGTAATCAATTGCGTATAACTTTGGTTCTTCAAGGGAAGATTCTTGTTGGATCAAGTTGCAAACTTTTCTTCAAACCTCATATCAGCAATTTAAGGGACAATTTTACATCAGTTTGGTATTAGACCTTGGCTAATTTTAGGTTATATCTCTCTAATTTTCATTGTTACAAGTAATTTTAAGGTTTTTTTTAGATCTTGCTATATCTAGTGTTTGTTTCTTAATTTTCTCGGTTTCTTTATCTCTAGGGTTTTGGTTATTAGATAAAAAAAATTGAATCTTGTTTAATATTTATGGTGTTTCGGTGGAATCTTGATTAAGAAGAAGAAAAGGAGAATCAACTTTCAATAGAAAAAAAAAGTCTTGAAGTTGCTGAAAGGAAAAAAGATTACATACAAATAATAAATTGTGTTCATCTTTAAACTTAAGAAATTTAGAATTTATTAAAAAAATTAAAATCACAAATCTTGAAACGATTCTTGAAGAAAAAATTCAGAAATTTTGGATCTTGCATGAACTACAGTTTAGTCGAAACTTATCTTGGAGATTCTTGGTGATCTTGATAGATTTCTTGCAAATTTAGATAGAATAGTATTATCTTACATCAATTTCTTTAGCTTCTTGACTTGCATAATTTCTTTATTTACTTAGATTTTGTAGTTTTTATTGTTTTTTAATAATAATTCTTGCTTTTATTTCGTTTCTTTGTTTTTGTCATTATATTCACACAATTTACATTTATACTAATAAGTGTGTCCTCAAGTTTCATTTTGAGAGTTTAAATAATTCTTGATTATTGAGTCTTTAAATATAAAATAAATCATTGCGTATTTTGGTTAATTGTTTGACAAGTTGTTAAGTTACTTTTAAGAACCAAAGTACGAAAATAAAGTGGTAAAAGACGTGGCGAGTCTATTTGACTGAAATGACTGATAAATTATGTGAGACATGAGAGAAGTGAATTTTATTGTGAAATTAAACACGTGAGGTTTGTGAGAGGAAATTTTTTTTTCTACTAACCTTTATTTCAGGTATAAATAATGTCTTCAAAAAAATATTGAATAAAAAAAGACAAGAACTGTGGAGGGAAGGCATGATAGAATGAAAGTTGTGATGGAGATGTTAATGAGTAAGTTTGATAAGAATATTAGTAGGCAAGGAGTTCCTAGTTGTAAGGAAAAGGAAGTTGAAATGCCTACCATTAAGGCTATAGTGAATTATAAAAGTGCGAGTGATCATTCTGAAGATAAAAAAAGAATGAGTTTTCAAAGGCTGATGATCAGAAAGTTGTTATGAAATTGGTAAAGAATCAATAAAGAAAGAACATCTTCCATACTAGATGTCTAATTAGTAATAAGATGTATAGTATGATTATTGATAGTGAAAGTTGTGTTAATATTGTTAGTATTATACTTAAGAAATTGTATCTAAACATTGTTAAGCATGATAGATCTTATAAGCTTCAATGGTTAAATGAATGTGATGGAGTTATGGTGACTAAACAGATTTTTATTTCTTTTTTTATTGGAAAAATATAGGGATGAGGTTTTGTGTGAAGTGGTTCATATGCATGCGAGTTATTTATTGTTTGGGAGACCTTGGCAATTTGATAGGAAAAGCAAAGATGATGGATTTAAAAATAGATATTTTCTTAAGAAGGATGGAATGGCATACACACTTACATCATTATCACTTAGACATGTTTATGAAGACCAATTGAAATTGAAATTGAAAAAAGAAAAGTGAAGCTGAAATGGTAATGCAACAATATGAGGTCATGGTTACCATACAAAAATATGCATGAAAGTTGTTTGTAAAGTGTGCTTATCTGAAATTATTATTAGCTATTGTTTTCATACAATGTTATTGGAGTCAAAAGTTGGGAAAAAGATAGCTTCAATGGCTTAAACAAGACCAATTAAAGTTGAAACAGAAAGCAAAGCTGATGAGACAAATAAACCATGTGAGGTCATCAGTTTAAAGAGTGAAAATAAAGTGAGCCTTAATGAAAAAATAGGAGATATGAGAAAAGACTCAAATTTGGTTAAAGGAGAAAAAAAATCAATTAAAGTTAAGAGTGGAGAGAAGAAAATAAGGATGAGAAAAAAAGAGAATGTAGAAAATATAGGTAAATACTTGAGTTTCTATACAAAAGAGAGCGAGATAAAGAGTGGTTATTTTTCTGACATGCATGTCATTTCACTTGTGTATAAAGAGACATATTTTAATACTAACAATCTTGATTCTTTTATTCCTAGTGTTGCTATATCTTAGTTACAGGATTTTGAGAATGATATATGACAATCAATTTCGAATTTGAACTTAATTTGTTCTGTTGCACAACTTTACTCTAATAAACATAATTTTTTACCCGACGATTGAATCAAGCTAAAATTTTTCCAAAAGTTCTTAGAAATCTTTCTTTTTATCTTGAGTTAAAAGCTCAGAACGATCGAAGTTGGCAAGGATTTTTTATAAAGGGTCGAGGTGGTTGTCCAAATTTTGTTATGTATTTTCTAATGAGATCCATAGTAATTTGCCATTGATAAATGATGCAATCAACAATAGTATGGTAAAATATAGACATTTTATTCTTAGACTTAATGATAATGAGTTGCATGGATCTTGTGTGTTTAGTAAGATTTATTTGAAAATTAGTTATCATCAAATTAAGATAAAGGAAAGGGATGAAGGGAAAAATAACCTTAAGACTAAATGTGAATTGTTTAAATGGTTAGTCATGTTGTTTAGCCTTACTATTAAACATAGTAATTTAATGAGATTGATGAATCGTGTATTGGGTGCATTCATAGGTAGCTTTGTTGTTGATTATTTTGATGATATTCATAGTAAGAATTCAGGTTAGCATATTGAGCATTTACAATTTTTGTTTAATATGTTACAAAAGAAATCATTATGTGTTAATCTATTAAATTGAAAAAAATTATTCACCATCCGAAATAGTTTATGGTTTAACTCCACTAGATTTGATTTATTTACTTGCTGATTGAATGGTTAGACTTGATGATAATACAGAAGCACAGGTGATGAAAACATTCTTTAAGAAGGTACGACACATGTTCAGAAAAAGAATGAGAAGTATAATGTTAGTGCTATATTCAAAATTTATGCTTGGAGGATATGGTTCATTCAGATTCCTTAAAGGAGTCAATGCCTACAAAATGAATTTACAAGATGAGTATAATGTTAGTGTTATATTCAAAGTTTTTAATCTTTTTTTGTTTAATGTAAGTGATGATTCGAGGTCGAATTCTTTTGAGGAGAGAGGGGATGATGTTATCTTGGCTATGACATTAAATGATCCATTAGGAGTGTCCATTAGGTATATTCTAAGGCCTAAAATGAAGTGGATCCAAGAGAAGTTCAATGGGTTAAGTCAAAAGACTTGGGTTAAAATGTTCAAATATGTCAATCTAGACCTTTATGTACTTTCAGGTCATATATGAAGATGAGAGCATTTCAGATACAATTACAATTGGGTTAGAACTAGATATATGTACCTTTCCAACTCTATGTGGTAGGCCTGTTAATTCATCAAGACGAAAGAGAACAATGTGTTTAAGGTTAGGTCTAGAATATGCCAACAAAGTGTGAAAACATAAAAGATATTGTTTCCTTAAAAGTTTTGGATCTCATTCACTATAAGGAGTCTTTAATGCTATTGGAAACTTATGTGGCAGCCTTTAGCTTACTTATTTTACAAAGATTACATGTCAAACGAGAAGAAATTAGTTCTTATTTTACAATGCATCGGGTTTTTGTTTAGTAAGGATTCTTCAACAATTATTTCTTTTAGGCATTTTTAACTATCATCTATGGTAAAGGGTGAAAAATGATCTTAAACTATTGTTTTATTTATTTTTGTTATTCTTAAACCTTATTTTAATTTGTTTGGGTTTTATTTACATTGGATGCAAATCTGGCTCATTAGTTTTAGGGTTTACATATAAATACTCTTATGTAAGGATTTTTATGGAGTTAATGAATTTTATCTGCAAGTTGTCGTATATTGTGTGCTTATTTTGTCTTTGTGTGGTTTAGTATTTTTCATATTAAATTCTTGATTGAACTTGCAAACTCTTTGAATGATTAATCAACTTCATTGTGATTTATAATCCTTGTTCGTGTCTCGTTATAGGCGTAGGGTGAGGGTGATCAATTGCATATAACTTTGGTTTTTCAAGGAAAGACTTTTGTTGAGTTAAATTGCAAACTTTTTTTGAAAACCTTAAATTAGCAATATAGGTACAATTTCGCATCGAATGGCATAGCTTGATAGCAAAAAGTCCCTCTATCTATTTTCAACATTATCTTTTGTTCATCATATAGATACATGAGTGTCTTGTGATAGCTTGAGTTAGTATCTAGGAAACTTAGGTACTCAAATCCAATTTTAAATTCCATTAACCTATCAATTTTCAGTTGTAGAAAACTATCATTAGGACATGCCTTATTAGGTTAGTGAAGTCTACACATATACACCACTTCCCACTTAACTTCTTGATCATTATTATGTTAGCCAACCACTATAAGTACATCACTTTATAAATGAACCCAACCTCCAATAGTTTGTCTATTTTTTCTAAAATATATTTCTATCTTTCTTTACTAAAATTCTTTTTTTATTATTTTACTATAGAGAAAGATGGACGCATATTTAGGTGATGACAAGCCACTTCTAGATTTATGCCCAGCTTGTCTAATGGCTTGAATGTAAAGTTATGTTTTAGATATTAAATAGCTCTCTCATGACTTAATTTTGATGATTGTATTCATGTCAAAACATGAATAGAGACTGACCTTTTCCAGGTCTTCCATGTCTTTTGTTACTATCCCTATCTTTATTTTAACAGGTGTTATCTAGTCCATTTATAAATGGTTATTCCCCTTCAAGCATACGGTGATACACCTTCTAGAGACTAATCGATTCCCTTTTATAATCTCAACTTCCTTTTTTGTATGGAACTTCGTAAAAAGATACTTAATACTTATCACTGAATTGATTATGTGAAGAAAAGGTCTTCCTAATATAACATTGTATACCATATCCATCATGATGACTATAAAAATCTGTTGGAGCATACAATATTTGAGGTATATGCTAATAGTGATAGGGACGTTAGATGCACCTTTCACTAGCGTACCTCTCCTTTTAATCCTAATTATAGGGGTTTTCACTAGAGTCGGTTTAGATGGATCTACACTTATCTATATCATAGAATCTTTTGAGAGGATATTGATAGCACTTCTATCATTTATCAATACTATATACATCTTATGGTTGGACAGGATTGTGGAGATGATAAGGGCATTTTCATGGAAAAAAGTCACTCATTCTTTATCTTTTAAAGTGAACACGAAGGGCTCATGCCAAGGATTTTTTATTTTTGATAAAATCACTTGCTTCCCATAAGTATTTTTGCTCCTAAAATAATCTCTACATGCTAAAATTTCTCATAAGATTACATTAATCTTTAGCAATAGCTTATAGAGAGCATCAATTTCTTCTTGTTGTTTCTTATATTTTACTCCATTCTTCTGAAATCGCTAGAGATATACCTTAGCTATGAGTCTTTCTATCTCATTTTTTAGAGCATAATATTCTTTTTATCATCGTTTTTTTTTATCCTTGTTGAACATACAATATTTTTTTTGTTATGCTTACCAATAAATTCTTTCATATAAGATGCGTACTTCATGAAATCCTTTTCCTTTATTGTTGTCAATACTTATATTTTGATGGTGTTGAGTGGTGTTGTCATCAATCTTGGATAAACTAACCTACTTTATGCAGGACCTCTTGGATTTTTTTTAAATGCATGAGAGCTATGAGGGAGTGTCTGAGTTTTGGAAATTCTTCCCTACACTAGTGGAAATGTAGGTGCTCCTGTCTTGCCACATATATCCTCTACATGATATCTTTTAGGAAAAAAAAGCAGAACTTGGGTAATATATCTAACAAAAACAATTGCATCCTAAGCAAGCATGCTTTTTCTATTAGTTTCACAAGCAGGGAAAGACACAAAAAGAATCTCTTCACAACCCTAAATTTCTAAAAGACTAATTTACCTTCCTTATTAACTCTTCACATGCAGTCAAAACACAAACACTAAGCCCCAGAGCAAACTTTTTTTTTTTTAAGATGACCCAAGATCCTTCATAAACCCAACAATCCTATATATACAGGAGTTAAGAAACCATGGGTTAAAATATCAACCCATCATAAATAGTAAGGCCATGTCAAATGTAAACATTTAAAGCTATCAAGTTCACATGTCTATCTCCTATTTTGCTTAAATAGGTTCCAACGCAAAGCAAAAACAAGTAAAAGAAACCAAGTTAGGAATAAAAAATATTAAGATCATCAAACAAGAAAAGCCATCAAACCCTAGAAACAAAAACAAAACTAGAAGTTATACAAACCATTAAATTGTGGTGGTATGAAAGAGTATACCCGAGTTTATTTTCCCAACTATACAAACAAAAACAAAACAATCTTAAATGAAGGACCCCCAACTATAACCTTTAATAAGTTGCTTCTTCTCCTCCTATAGCTTGCTTCTACTCCTTCACTGCATTATTACTTGTTTTCCCTTTTTATAACATGCTCATTATACTCATTGTCTCTTTCTTTTCTTTTCTTTTTGGTATTTTTCTCTTCTCTTCACCTTACTTTTCTATTTCTCTTAAGCCTTATTGAGTAATCTTGTTTCTCTTTACCTTTCCTTTCTTTTGTTATTGCATCTTAGCTTCTTCCCTTTATTTCTCCCTACTTTGTTTTCCTTTTCATTGCCAACTTGTTTTTTCCTCTTTTCTCTTCTTCTTGTGGCTGTCTTGATGTTTTCGTGAAGGCTGTGAAAAGTTAGTGGGTTTTAAAATCGAGTGTGTAAGATGGAACTTGTTTTTTTAACTCTTCCCCCTCCTCCGAGTAGGGTTTTCATATAGTTTTATGGGATAAACGAGAAGATTCTAAGGATTTGGTGTTGGCCAAATGTAAGCCTTTGACGTTGAAGGATAGATCATAAACCTTGGTAGTGTTAAGGGGTGATTTTAGGTGTGAATTTACAACAAGTTTTAGGGTTGCAAAAGACTTTTTTTAAAAAAAGATAAGAGTTTGAATGACAGGTGTGAGGGAGTGTGAAGTTTGTTTTGTTTGGTGGAGAGATAAAGGATAATCAAAGATATGAAAGTGGCTACTCGGGCAGCTATTTCAGTTTGATTTTGAAAAAATTAGGAAGATGATGAAAACTAGGCCTGAAAAAGGTTTCGTTTCATCTTATATTATTATTATTTTTTAATCACCTTATCCTTAAAACAATGTTGTTTTTGCCAAAAACATGTCGTTTCATTTAAGCTGGAATGACATTATTTTGGCTAAACTTAAGTCCATTTAGGTTTCTAATTTGACCCATCCTCTTCAATTTTAATCTTGTCTAATTTGGTCCCTAATTGACTTTTTGTCTTTAATTATGCCTTTAATTGATCAAAATTAAACTCTTAAATTGTACTACCTTGTTCATTTCGATCCCCGGTCTTCTGATTTGTACAATTGATGAATTTCAGTTAATCTTTCAATTTTTCTTTGATAAGACCCTAAAATTGTCTGTCCATATAGTGTTTTGACCAATTCTAAATTAACTTTTAGCTTACTTATAACCCTAAAATATTTTTTGCAAGATTTTTAATTTGTTTTAATTTTTTTCAGATTTTTTAGTATTTTTTTTGGAAGAAAGTTTAAAATTAGAATAATCTTGATGGACCCAAAATTAGGTTATGAAAAGCTTGTTGCATAAATTAGACAAACTTAGTATGGAACCAAGCTCTAAATTATAGTGTCAGGACCAAGTAGATTTATAAAACATGTTTAGAATAATTTTGCACATCACATTGCTATCTTGCATCACCAACTCAAGGTTACTTCTTATATAAAAACTTCTTATATTTTATATATTTTTTCTAAGGTTAGAGAGATGATCATAATTGCCTAGACTTTTATTTATCGTGATAAAATCCTTGGTAAGACGAGTGTTTAATACACTTTTACTTAATAAGGAGTCTTTATTTTTTGGTTTTCTTCTTTTCATAGTTTTTTAGACCACTTGAGTGCGACTTTAAAAGGGAGCTATAATGATGGAGATAATGATGATCAAGACCACGACTAGCTATGCCTTAATAAAGATAGATAAAGATATTGTTTCATGATAAGAAATACTTTTTGGCAAGGTATAGGTATAGTGATATTCATGTTTGTTCTCTTGCACGTCATTTTATTTAGTTCCTTCTGAACAGTGAAATTTCTTATGAATAGGTTAAGTAGGTTATGTAACTAGTTACGTAATATGTAATAGAATAGATCTGAGCTGCTTCTGAGTTAATAGAACAGCTTTAATAAGTGTCTGTTTTTGTTGAGCAAGCTGATAGAGGTTTATATAAACTTATGAAAATGGTAAGAGATCAGTCACTCTTCCTTCTAGAGTTTCCTTATTGTCCATCATGATAAACCTTAAAATAGATATATGGGATGGAAAAATAAACTAGTTTTTTTTCAAGTTTTCACAAACGACACCACCAATGAAGCATATAAAAACTTTAAAGGATTTCTTAGCTTTCCATGATTGACTAGGTTATTTTAAATGGGTTGTAGCCTATAAGATAAAGTCCATTTTTATGTGTTAAGGGACCCTCCGATGCTTGAGTCAGTTTAGTAATGAGTTTAATAAAATGATGAGCAAGGAAAAGAAAGTTGATCAGATGATATAGAATATAAGCACAAATAGGAGTTCTTGTGCTGTAGAGAGTTGGGTGATTGCCTTGTATCTTTAGGCAGCAAGGTTATTTAAACTTCTCATCACTTACATTGGAAAAATTTTCTTAGAAAGTTTATGCTAAAGCATAGCTCACCATAGTAAGGTAACAACGCTTGCCTAGCTCATCCTGTAAGGGTGGCTACTCTGGTGTTTGTAATGATGGTGAAAACCTAGATGCTTAGCCTATGAAATAAGTAGTTGATCTTGGAAATGCAATCTTACTCCTTATTGGCTGTAGAAAATAGTCATTTGATTGGTTGTGTTATTGACCAATAAAAATATAATAATACAGAAATATTTATATTGGAACTTAAATGTGTGTGTTTAGTAAGGTAGTATGAAAATTATTAAAGTTTTATGGAAAAAAAAGAGAAAAAAAATGGGAAAAGAGAGAAGAAATTCGACAGGGTTATGGCACAACCAAAACAGCTAGAGAGGCCAAGTTGTGTGTATGTATGTGTTATGAAGTTTGATCCTAAATATCATTTTTGTTACATTTTAGTCTATAGAGGTTGAAAATAAAGGAAAGTCACCAAAAAGGTTAAGGAGAGACAAAGCTTTCGGGTGACCGAATTCTATCTACCAATAACTTTGATTTTGATGTCTTTGGATTCACCTTTAAAAAAAGAACTCAATAAAGGTAGTTTCAACCTTTAATGATGTCAAAAAAAGTAAATCAAACCTAAAAGTTTTAGGGTTAAAAAAAGGTTGAAATCTTTTTTTTTTAGATCCAAGATCTTAAACCATAATTTTTCGATCACTAAAGACAAATTCAGTGAATGAAAAATGTTAAAGGCAAATTAAACATCATCTACCAAGGTAGACAACATGTCATACATTTATATATATAAATATATAGCTTATCACCAAAGCCCATGCGAATGGGATGGATTTCAAGCCCATGTATGCATGGGTTATCCTTTCAAGCCCAGACATTCCTTACGTTGATTCTCTAAATATATTTTCTATATTTTATATCTTAAAATAAAATCTTATGTGAATAATTAATTATGATGTTATTTAAAAAGTTGTTCAATTATTCCATATTTTTAAATAATATTTGTGTTTTTTATTATAGTATTTTCTTTTTTATGCTTATATATGAAACTTATATGCACAAGTTTTATGAAACAAAAATCATGCATAAATATTCAAAGAGAATAGAATATATATTTTTTAATATCAATTTTTATTATATTTTCTCTATTTAATTATTTTATTATGCATTCGCATAAAAATAATCAAAACATTATTTTTCATTTCTTTTCTTTATAATTGCTTTACCGATCATGATACATTTTTATTTGAATAATTGGGCTTTTAAAATTATTAAAAAAAATTATTAATCTTAATTGAAGTATAAACTAACTCAAAATATCCTTTATTGTCAGGAAAAATAATAAAGCATAATTAACCCAAACAATTTTAGTCTATTAAAATTTAGAATCTAACAAGTTAGCGTGCCTGTGAGATGCCACAATGAATTTTTTTACTATTAAATTAGTATTTTTAAAAAATACAATAATTTAAATTCTACCTAAAATTCTATTTTTTTTAGCCATGTATATTTTTTGTTTCAACAAAATATGCCTTTTTATTAGGAATATCATTTTATGAATAAAATCTAAAAGTAATAAAATAAATAATTGTAAAAACTTTCAATAATTTAAATTAATGAGAAAAAATGTATCTCTTTAATCTAAACTCTTTTTCCTTATTCATGTATTTTTTGTTTTTTGACGAAAATATTTTTTTATATCAAAGGGATTGAGTTTAAAAAGAAAAACATATCATAATTTAAAAAGTAAGTCATGACAAGATAATTTTTAAGCAAGTATATGAAAAACAAAGAATAATTTATTTGATAAAATTATATAGAAGATTAAGAATAAAAAATAAAAAATTTATTTTTTTATTCTTATCAAATTTTCATGAGCCGGTTTCAAAGAAAATTATACATATTAGGCTAGAATATAATTATTCATAAAATAAATAATTGTTAATATTACCATCAAGAGCTCCAATTTTATTTGAAACCAAATGCATAATCAAAATTATTTTTGAATATTATTTTTATAATTATATTTAAAAATAATTTTATTCTTAAAAAAAATGCAAAAAATAATAATTAAAAAGACATTTAAAAAAGACAAGTTAGAGCTTGGATGGTCTTTCTTGTAATACATCATTTACACAAAAAACAAAAAATGAACAACACGTTAACTATTCATGTTTTTTTAATGTAATAGATGACACATCATCAACTACAACAAATTTTGGTCGCCTTTAGAGTCTAAATTTCTTTCTTATAAAATTCAATTTTTAACATGTTTTCATATAAAACACTAGTAAAACAAAATATAATAAAAACCTCAATAATCTTATTTTCAACCCAAAACACTCTCTAATCAATCTAAATTCAGAAATCAAATTGAACAAAAAATATTTTTTAGATTCTAATATACTCTTTTTGGTATGGCTGAAGGTCGGAACTACCTATATCTACACCCATCTCTAAGACAAATCAATTAACTCTAAGATCGATCTTTTATGTGGTTAGAATGTAACCGATCAAAAGGCTTCTCCCTTTTTCCTTCTTTTAGTTATTTTCTCACCACTCTCTTAATTTAAGGGGACTGCAAAGTGAGAAAATAAAGTTTAAAGCCTAAACATACATATCCAAAACTACAAGGATTGTATAGTGAAGATATGAAATACTAAAGGACAAAAATGGAATTTAACTAAAACTTAAGGGACCAAAATTGAAAAAAATATTAAAAATTGATAGATCAAAATGTAAAATATGAAAAATTAAGGGACCAAAATAAACTTTAAATCAAATTAGATGGATGAAATAAGGGAAATACAAAAAATTTAAGGAACAAAATAAATTTTCACTGTTTAAACTTTTTGGATTCCAATATACTTTTATCGACATGGTTAAAGGCTAAACCACCTACATCAAACACTCATCTCCAAGACGAACACATCGATGCTAAGATCGGTCTTTTCTTAGGTCGGAATATGACGAATCAAAAGCTTTCTCTCTTCTCCACTCTTCTTGTAACTTTCTCACTCCTCTCTCAACTCAAAGGGACTGGAATGTGAGGAAAATAAAGTTTAGGGATGAAATATAAATATCCAAAACTATAAGGACAAAATAATTAAAATATGAAAAATTAAAGAAAGACTTTAGTCGAAACTACAGGGCCAAATATATATATAAAAAATAGATATCAAAATGTAAAATATAAAAAATTTTAGAGGCCAAAATGAAAAATACAAAAACTTAAAGGACTAAAATGGATTTTAAATGAAACTATAGGATGGAATATGAAAAAATATGAAAGAGCCAAATTTATTTTTTATTTTTACTTTTCACTAAATAGTGAAGATCCATTTTGGTCCTTAAAGTTTTCACATTTTGTCCATGTGGTTTCATTTAAGTCTAATTTTTATATTTTACATTTTGGTCTCTTAAAACATAATGGATTTTCAATGTTATCCATTGTCTTTATAGAGACCAAAATGTAGAATATAAAAAATTAAGGGATTAAAATGGACTTTAAATAAACTATAGGAAAAATATATTAAAAAAATGTGAACAATATATTGGTCCATTATTTTTTTTAGAAACAAAAATGTAAAATAAAAAAAACTAAGGGACTAAAATGAACTTTATATGAAACCACGTGGATGAAAGATGAAAAATGTGAAAAATTTAGAGACCAAAATGTATTTACACAATGCAAAATGAAGATCAAATAGTCAAAATTGACAAATATTAGTAAAGTAATTAGATCATTGGCCTGTGTTATACTCTAGGTTGGATTATTATTTTTTTTCTAATGTTAAAAAAAAGTCACACTTTGCAAAAATATTTTCGAGGAGAAATTGTTTTTGATAATGAATTAAAAGTATGATGCATATTGGACGAAATCTTTTTTTTCTAAAAAAAGTGAGAGACGGTCACATATTGGACAATAGCATACTGGATCGTCTTGATTCAATTCAAGCTAACTTGTTAAACTCGCAACTCGGGTTATAAGATATTGATAACCCTATCAAAAGTTAAAGGAAACAAATTATAAAGTTTAATCCTCAATCAACTCATTGTCAATTGATGAAAATAAAAAAATTCAATTAAAAAAATAAAATAAACCTGGGATAATTTAGCGAATCCATGACTTGTGTCATAACCCAACTAGATTTAATAAATTTTTATTTATGTAAGTATTTTTCATTCAATTATATGACAACCAGAAAAAATAATAACAAAAAGAATAATAAATTCATGGCACTCTTTTTGAATCAAATAATAATTAAAAAAAAAACAAACAAAATAGACGTGTGCAACCGAAATAACAAAAAAATGCCTCATTTTTTAAAAACAATAACAAAAAGTGAATTTTAAATAAAGAATGATGAAATGTTTTAAAAAGTTTTAGGTATTGAAGATGTATCAAACAAATTTTTTTTAAAAAAATAGAGGCTATATGCGTGGACATGTGCTTGATCTATAAAAAAAAAAAATTGGCACATATGTGAAGCCCTTTTTTTTTAAATACTAATTGTTCATCCTCTAACTTATTTTTTTAAAAAATTCAGACGATCCTCATAAACCGACTACTCTCCAGTAGTTTGAAAATCAAGGCAGGGATATTTCATATCTAAAAAATCAATTTTCAACCATTTTTAACCCAAATATACATATAAAAACAGTCTGGAGACCTACAAAAACATAATATGTTCAAATAA
>Ga0325410_1003788_pt1 | contig 17046 bp, 6 predicted proteins | sample PopdelMetagenome_16_FD_206182 | JGI IMG/M metagenome (GOLD analysis project Ga0325410, IMG submission 206182) | Populus deltoides microbial communities from Bellville, Georgia, United States - Xylem-PdIQD-R3 | ecosystem: Host-associated > Plants > Phyllosphere > Stem > Wood/Secondary xylem...
AAAATGCACTTTTAAGTACTAATCAGGTCCTTAGTTTCGGATTGTTTCAATTAAATCCCTAATTGGCCATCAAACCTCAATAATTATGCAATTAAGCCCCTGATTTGACCAAATCAACTCTACAAAATTATTATTGGACCTTAGAACTTTAATTTCTTCTAATAAAAGCCTAAATTGACTTAAAAATCAATTTTTTCTTGCAATCAAACCCTCCATAAATTCAATTAAACCTTAGATAAAATTTAATTGAGTTCATAAACATCTGATTTTGAACTTTTCTTCCTCAAATTGAATTTTTCTTGTCAATAGGACTCTTACGAGTTAAAAATATACTGTCAAATTTTAATTCTTGTATTTTTGAACCTCCTCAACCAATTCCTAGCCATTTTATGAGCGTTCCAGCATCCTTTTCTCACTCCTATTATTTTTTGGATTCCTTCCGAATATTATTATTATTATTATTATTATTATTATTATTATTATTATTATTATATAGGAACCCAAAAATAGGTAACAACACTTTTTTTTAATTTTTTTTTTCTCTAAAGTTAAAGTTGCCTTGTAGACATCGTAGAATCTAGATGAAATTAGACCAAAATTCATAAGTCAATGTTCATATATATAATTTCAATCACCCACGTCAATTTTCTCTAAGCAAAATCTATTGGTTTTGTTAAAAGCTAAAAATTGATTTTAAGAAACATTGTCCTATGAGAAATGAAAGTGCTCATAATATATTATGTTAATATGTATGAGCATATTCCATTTTTCATTAAAAGAAATGAGGATGTTGCAAGTGGAAAAGACCACAAGGACAACACCAACAACACTCAAGAAGATGCAGTGAAAACCAAAGAAATCTTCTAGAAAAACAACATTTATTCACACAAATTTCCTAACAAATCAAGATTTTCTCACACAAATATCCTAAGAAATCACATACACAATACAAAATTCATAATTAGTTAGCATTTAATGCGTTGCATGGATGACCTCAATGAGATCGAGAGATTAGATATAGAAAATATGTTAAATATACAGTTAAACCAAATCATCATTAATATAATAAACCTTACTAACAACTAGAACCAACACGGTGGCTTTTAAAAAGTGACCTTCCTTCCATAAGTTCACATCATAATTTTTAAAACTAGATTAATATAAGATCTAAAAGCAGCTGCCAATGTTGGACAAAATTTAAATGACTTCTTACAGAAATCTAGACAACCATAAATAAGGCTTAATATTATACAATCATTTTCAATTACACTAATCTTTAATCTTTTACCTCCTTCACCAGAAGTAATAGTAGTCACATGGAAGCAAAACAATAAAGGCTAGTACCTTCTCTATATGGTCAAAACATCCAGTTGTAAGGGCAAGTAAATGATAGTAAAAAACAAACATGTTAAATAAGATACCAGATATACCATAGCTACGTTGTTTTTCACAAAAATAGCATCATAGTAAACAAGACAAGATACACCTCTCGGTCCAAGGCTTTTTACTTCACCCAAATATTTTTTTGGCAATTTAAGCTTCTTATCAAGATCTCTATTTGATGCACACTAGGGGTGATTTTTTTTGTTCGGTTCGGTTTTTGCCTATAAAAATAACCAAATTAAATTAAAAAAAACTGAAACCGGTTCAAACTAACCAGTTTCAGTTCGGTTCGGTTATTTTAAAACAAAAACCAGAACCCAACCGACTAGTTTCTGTTCGGTTTCAATTTGGTTCAGTTATTTTATATTAAAAACAAAAAACTATATTGTTTTTTTGGGTTTTTTTTGTAATTTCCAATGGGTTTGGTTTCAATTTGGCTCGGTATTTTTGGTTTGGATCAATTTTTTTTTTTCAGTTTGGTTTAGGCTTATGGAACCAAAATCGAATCGAACTGGTTGGTTTTTTAAATATTCTAATAAGTTTAATTGATTTTTTTTTCATGGTTCAGTTTTTTCGGTTAATTTCTTTTCCAGTTTTCTTGGTTTAATTGGTTTTTCAGTTTTTTTGCTCACCCTTAATGCCCACATCTCTCTCTTGCTCCATAAACAAAAGTACTTAGTAAAAAAAATAAAAATTGTCTTCGATGATAATTTTATCCATGGAATGAAGCTCTTTTATCACCACCTCACCAATGTTACACCCTTTTCTTATCCCTACTAATAAAGGTGGAACCTTAGAATGTTCTCTTTCTTTTCTCTTAGAACTATCATGTGTGGTACTATTGTTTGACATATTCACTCTAGTTATCATGTTACAAATATTATCTGCAAAATTAAAAATGTCATCATCCTCTAAATCACCACTTCCTTTAAATTAGCTATATTGTTATCATTGGCATTCTAAATGTTATATCATCCCCATCATCATCATTAAACAACACTCTTGAAAAGGGAGCCCATGTATACTATCCAAAAACCACTATATTACTAAACATTATGTCAAATTTGGAACACAAAGATAGTTCAAGATCAGCAAATCTAAACTTTTTGACTTGTCTAATTTCCTACATAAAATAAATTGAATGTAATTAATAAAACTTGTTAAATTTATTAACTACCAAAATAAGACAAATAAAAATGAAAGGATAAGGTTCATGATAGATAACCTAGATCTTTGTTTTCCACCACTCATAATTGGAAAAAATAGTTTTAAATTCACTCATTCAACCAACACTAGTTTTATAAATCAACTTCTTCCATATCCTCCAATTGTTTTTGCAATCATCTCATTTGTTCTTTACTTATGCCTTGATAAAAGCATGGACAATTTATTCTTTAAAGGCAGTCACTAGAAATTTCCAACTAGTTTTATCAAAATGAGTATTTAATCTCATTCTCATCTCGATTGCTTTGATGCAAATATAAAAAAAATGCACCATTTTCTTAGTCCACATAATTTTCTTCAGACTTTCAGAACCTACCATTGCTTTGTTTGACTATTTTTAAACATAAAATCAAGCATATGATGTTGAAAGAGTAATTCAAACATTAACTAAAAGAGTAAGCACGTGTGACAGTAAATAGATTGTGAAAATACTATGTTGAACTTAATAAAAAAAACAGAGATAAAAGGATATAAGAATAGAGAAAAACAATGACAACTACTGCTACTACTACTGCAAAAGCATTTGTTCTAAAAAAATTCAATTGCTAGAATAAAATGATACTACAATCTAAAAGCATGAATTAATAAATAAAGCATTATAAAAATATAGCCTTCCATTAGTGATCACTGGGATAAAGAGCGACCCTTTTAAGAGACCAAGTAGTAAACTTAAACTTACCTCATATCTCACATAAAAGGATTAGAACCAGCTTTTAGGATGTATGCTTCTTACACATTATTTTGTATTAAGACAAGCTCTTTTTGAAGCATCTTGAATTCAGGACTTATGGATGACACTATGATTGTTACTCAGAATTTGGGCAAGAATCAAAATTCTTGTTTATCATACAATCGTTACGACCATGTATCACTCCTAAAAAGAGAGATCATGAGGTTGGTTTGTTTGGGGGCTTTTGGGGAAAGAGAGATTAGCTTGGGAGGAAGAAAAAAAAAAGGGGTGGTGACAAGCTTTTTTTAGGTTTAGATTTGAGGTTGTTTTATGACCTCTCCCCCAAATTTCTTTCCCTTTCTGTGTGTGTAACCACAACTTATTTATAGATGAAATAAGTTTATTATTTTTAATTGCTTAGTCCCCAAGCAAATTTGATAACCAAGCAACCAAAACATAAATTGATCCCTCAACTTCTTTCTTTTTGTATTTGGTCCTTTGTAAATTTTAATTTTCCTTATTTTTTTTGTATTTTGAATTTTTTGAAAAAAAGTAACTTCAACGTCAACTTAAAAAGCACGTTGACTACTGAACGTATAGGAAAAGGATGTTATAAGTGACGTAAAGACGTAAAAAATATATATATTTGAATTTTTATTATTTTTTGCTATTTTTGGTTTTTTTTCAAAAATTTATCAAAAATTAAGTAACAACAAGCTGAAAGCTTTTTATCTCCTCTTTTTTTATCAATGAATTTCTCTCTCATTTCTCAGCTTCCAATGATCAAAATGTAATAAAAATGAAGTCACAGACCTAAATATAAAATCATAAAATAACAAGAACCAAATAATACATAAATTTAAACTTTAGGGATGAAAAAGAAGTTTTCCATATGAAAATGAGAAAGGTATGCTTATTTATTTATTTTTATTTTGGTTCTTGTTCTTTTTTAAAAAAATACATATAACATTAAATTCTATTTCATTAAATTGATCTTTAATTCAATTTTGAATTTTCTTAGATACTTTGCATATGTGGAGGGATGCAAAGAAAAGCAAATTCTAACACATAAAATGATGGCAACATAACTTGTGATGATGAAATTGAAAGAAATAAAGTTTGATGACTGAAATGCAAGAAAAATATAAAATTATTACTTGAATGGTGTTGTCAATAATAAGCCATGTCTACCACGACAACATTCAATAGTAAAACCACATATTCTTTTAGTTGTACTAGATCATTGGCCCATCTTTTTCTACGAATCAGATCAATTTTTTTAATGTAAAAAAAGGGTTTAAACATTGCTAATGTTTTCTCTAGTAGAAAAAAGTCTAAATAATGTGGGGATTAACTCAATGTGATCTCGATCGACTTGAAATGTCAAAAGATAATATTGACGACTAGTAAAAACATAGATTGACTAAAAAATAATTCAATATGACTTTTTTAAAAAAAAATAATGGGATAATAACTTATTGGATCAACCTAGGTTAACTTGGGTTAACTTGTCAAATTCATGACCCATTAAAGATAATTCTTGATCAACTCAATGTTGAATGATGAAATTGAAAAAAACATAATTAAAAAAAGAACAAAACAACAACCTAAGTTAACCTACCAAATCCACGACCTGAGTCATGAGACCAAGATAACCTCATATAAAGTAAATCAAAATAAATTATCAAGTTCAATTCCTAATTAATCCAATTTTGAAGGATGAGATTGAAAAAAATCAATTAAAAGAAGGATAAAAAACAACCTGAGTCAGCCTAAGTTAATTTGCCAAATCCATAACCTGAGTCATAAAACCATGATAACTCTATATAAAAGTAAATTAAAATAAATTATGAAGTTCAATTCTCAATCAACCCAATGTTAAGAGATGAAATTGAAAAAATCAACCAAAATAGACACAAAAAAAGACCTAAGTCAACTTGGGTTTATCCGTCAAACCCATGATTCGAGTCATGATACTAGGATAACCTCATAGAAATTAAACTAAAAAAAAAATCGAGTTAGCCTTCCAAACTTGCAACTTGGGTTATAAGATTAGGATAGCCCCATATAAAGTAAATTGAAATAAATTATGAACCTTAATTCTCACTCAACTCAATGATGAATGATGAAATTGAAAGAAAATCAATTAAAAAAAAATAACTCCTGAGTTAACATGCCTAGTCCATGTCCTAAGTGATGAGAACATGATATTTCCATAAAAAAATAAATTGACACAAATTATGAAGTCTAATTCTCAATTAACTTAATGTTGAAAGATGAAATTAAAAAAAAAACAATTAAAAAAGAACCAAAAAATGACTAGAGACAATCTGAATTAACCAGACAAACCCATGATTCAAGTTATAATACCAGGATAACTTCATTGAAATCAAACTAAAAAAATAATCTAGATCAACTCGGATTATCCTGTCAAACTTGAGACTTGAATTATGAGACTAGAATAACCCCATATAAAGTAAATCAAAATAAATTATATAGCTCAATTCCTACTCAACCCAATGTTGAAGAATGAGATGAGAAAATATCAATTAAAAAAGAACAAAAAAAACAACCTAAGTCAACCCGAGTTAATATATTAAATCCACGACTTAAGTCATGAGACCACGATAACCTTATAAAAAATAAATTAAAATAAATTAAGAAGTTCAATTCTCAATCAACCCCCAATGTTGAAGAATGAGATGAAAAAATATCAATTAAAAAAGAACAAAAAAAAACAACCTATGTCAACTCGAGTTAATATATTAAATCCACGACTTAAGTCATGAGACCACGATAACCCTATAAAAAATAAATTAAAATAAATTAAGAAGTTCAATTCTCAATCAACCCAATGTTGAAAGATGAAATTAAAAAAAATCAATTAAAAAAACACAAAAAAAACTTGGGTCAACCTGTTAGGTTAACCTGTCAAATCTATGATTTGGGTTATGATACCAGGATAACCTCGCAGAAATCAAACTAGAAAAATAACCCGAGTCAATTTAGACAATCCTGCCAAATACATGACAAGTGTCATGAGATTTGAATAACCCCATATAAAAAAAATTAAAACAAATTATAAAGTATAATTCTCAAATAACTCATTGTTAAAGAATAAAATTAGGAAAAAACTTAATCTAAAAATGACATAATAAAAAGACCTGAGTCAACCCATGTTAACCCACAAAACTTATGATCTAGGTCATAAGACCGAGATAACCTAATAGAAAGTAAACTTAAACAAATCTTGAAACCTAGTTCCTAATTAACCTAAAATTGAATGATGAAAATGAAAAAAAATATGAGTCAACTAGAATAACTCGCTAAACCCACAACACTTGTAATTAGATTAAGATAACCACATAGAAATAAAACCACAACAAATCATAAAACTCAATCTCTAATAAATTAAATGTTGAAGGATAAAAAATAATATTTTAATGAATAGTGTTTTGTGATTTGATGCACAACAAAAGCCCACTTCTTTTAGGCTTTTTGTTAATTGTATAATATTCAATTTTATTAATTATTTATATATATTTTATCAACTGAAATTGGATAAAAAAGAATTAACATCATTATAAAAATATAAGAAAATGTTTTAAAAAATTTATGTATGGGAAATCTTTAATGGTAGATGCTTATTTATTTGAAATACTTAATTGTACTCGATTTTTAGAGAAAAAATACCATAAATTATATAACATGATTTGATGTTTTTATTTATAAAGAACTTAATTGGAAAATAATGAGACTATAAATGAAACATAGTTTTACTTTTATATTAAAATAAACTTTTAAACAACGTAAGGAATTTCTAAATCAATTGATCTTCTATAAGAAATATAAGCCCCTGGTCTGAAAATCAAAAAACTAGTGTTAATATAAAAATTCTCAATTAAAAAATATAATAATTAAGAAGGAAGATTGCTAAAAGCTAAAATATTTTGTGTTGGATGTATTGAAATATTGAAATTTTGGAGTTGGCTAAATTGAGAGGAATTATGTAAGTTTAATGTTTTAAATGATGTCAGGAATGCCTAAATTTGACTATCATCATTGTAGATGTGGTTATATGTATGAAATGTGGGAAATGTAGAAAATAGATAAATTGTATAGACTTTGTAGTTTTATATGCTTGACAAAAAATGAGTAAATATATATAATGAATTAATATGTGAAACATGAATATTATTATTGGATGGTGATGTTATAAGAATTAATTTGAAACTTAGAAATAAAATAGATCTAAGTGAAGATTTAATGTCATAACATGGATATTGATTTATGAAATTAGATATTAATTAAAGTTTGAAGTGTGTGTGTGGATATTAAGTTGATACCTTTTATGTTAAAAGTATAGATGAAATGAAATTGAAATAAGGAGTTTAATGGATGTAGGAATTTATAAGAATGCTTGAGATTAGTGTTAAATGTTATAATATGGATTATTAAGTGTTTAGTTGTTTTGAGATATATATATATATATATATTGAAATTTTGAAATGTGTGAAATTATGTGTTGGGTAAAATTGATTTGCAGACAAATAGTTAGGTGTGTAGGTGCAACATCCCTAGTTTTTAAACATATATTTAGTCATTTAACCATGACATAATCGTGTAAAAGAGGTGATTTTTTTTTCAAACACATCAATATTAATCATTGCATTTAAATATTCATTACAACAATATCTTTAACCAACCAAATAGGCAATCCTCAATACTAATGATCCTTTTTGTAGATATTTTTATTATATGATATTTATAATGACTTACGATATTTTATTTCAAAGTTACTCCTTATTATTTTCCATACATATGAAGCAACTTCAAAGTCTTGATCTTTTCTACCAAGGAATCCCTCATTATTCTAATCTCAAATTGATAAGTTCTAAAATCTAAAATACTTAGAAATAAGGCTGATGTGTTATATAATTAGCTAATCTCTTAGTTCAAGCAATCTAATCCGCCATCCCTAGTCAAAGTGTCTGGTGACTTGATATGAAAATCTCAGGGAACTGATAACTTGTAGTAGATGATGTCTAGTAAGTCAAGATGACCAATAGCTATGGTAGTAACAAAGGTGCAGGGTAAGCCAAGACGACAAGTAGTTGTGGTAGTTGGTACCTATAAAAGGTTTATTTTTATGAAAATGGGACTCTTCGATGATAAAGTCAATAACTTTGTAGAGAAAGAAAGTGCAATGATATTTTAGATAGATAAACTCTGAAAATATATATGCTGAAAATTTTAAAAATAAAGATATTGTGAAACTTGTTCTTAAAGGATTCATGGGGTATTTATATAGCTTATGAGTTTTGTCATTTTATGAAGAGGAGAGAGTGGAATGTAATTTTATTTTTATGATATTTTGAGTTATATTCTACTTAAAACAATACGTATTGAATCAATATAAAATATTGAAGTACTCGTGTGGGATTATAAAAAAATTTTCAAATAAAAGTTGAGCTTGGACAAGTTGTCTATGTCTATTAAAGGTAAAATAATAAAAAAAAATTGATTCAAGCACGTTGCTTATAAAAAGCTCATGAAATCGGGCTCCTCTAAGAGGTTATGCCTAGATATGTTAAAGGAGGCTTGTGGTGGTGGTGGTGATGGTGGTGGTGGTGGTGGGGTCAATTTTTTTAAAAGACCGTGCTGGGAGGAGCAACTTTCAACAAGAGACCATCCATGATTTTTCTATACATACTATAGATGAAAACATTATATAAAATAAAATAAAATAACAACAATAATTTTTATTTTTTTAAAGAAAGAGAACCAAGGGATCACTTTACCCTAGTAGAAAGGTTAAGCCATGAATCACACTAAATTAAAACTTAGAAAATAAATAGACTATCACAATTAAGCAAGGATAAATAAATTGAAAGATGAAATATATACAAATGAAAATAAAGAAGGTATTCACGTATGAAGATTTTCTTTGGGGATGGACGTAAAGATCTTCTAAGAGGATGGACGTAAAAACCTATTAAAAAAAAAAAAGATTGATTCGAATTAATTTATGTCCTACACGCTCATTTTCTAAAAAATAAATAAATAAACTAAGGAAAAGATATAAAAAGAAGGAAAAGCCTCTTTGTGACATGGACAAAAAAGAAAAAAAGAAAAAAACCTCCAGTCTGAGCTTGACTAGGCATCAACTTATAGTCCACTGGCACACGCTGACGCTGTCTTCTTTCTGGTGAATCCAATCCAATCCAATATGGATCCTCCATTGATAAACGAGAAGTCCTTCTCTGCGGCCAACCCATCTTCCTACTCATTAACTGAGATTTGGCCTTTTCCACCTTCTTCTTCAACTGCTTTGGGCCTCCGGATGGCTAATTTGGCCGACCGAGATGGGTCCGTTGACGAATCCACTGTGACCGAGCAGAGGGGTGGAAATAGAAATGGAAATAGAAAGGCTAGAGATTTGAGTTCCGAGGAGGATGACTCATCCATAATGGTTTCTACCACCACTAGTGCCCATGATTTGGTTCGTTTCTGCTTCATTTTCTTGTCTCTTTTGTATTTTCTTTTTATTCCTTTTGTTTGGTTTCTCAGAAAATGGGAGATGTTTTGTTTGTTAATTTGCTTTTTTTAAGCCTGAACTGATGAATGTGCAAACTTTTGCTGGAAAATGGAAGGAAAAAAAGAGAAAGGAGACTTTTTTTATATATATAGAGTGCCACTCTTTATACTTATGTATAAACTGGAAAAAAAAAAAAGAGTTAGATTTTCAGTACGGGATCTGTTAACTGGGAATTAGTTTTTATTCTATTTACTTGCTTTGCATTTGAAATGGGTTGTTGGTTTTTATTTATGCAATTGAACTACTTTTCTTCCGCGTATGAACCTGTGATCTGTACAAGTTCTTGAATTGTCTTTTCCCTTGTTTGTCTGTGCTTACAATTCCTTTTTCCGAATGGAGCTTGCGGTTGTTACTTTATTGATTGAGATTTTCAGCTTTTTGGACTGAAGATGTTAGGTTAGGGGATGGAAATGAACTATTGTCTTGAACTGGAAATGATGTATGTCTGTACCTTTTCATTGTGTTTGTGACAGAATGATTTGAATGGTAAGCGGAGGAAAATTTCGGGGTCAAGGAATGAAAACAATGATTCAAGAGCTGAAATAGAAGCAAGTTCTGCTGCTAATAACAAGCCAGCTGAACCAAGCAGTAAACCATCTGAGCCGCCTATGCAAGACTATATTCATGTCAGATCAAGAAGGGGCCAAGCGACTGATAGCCACAGTTTAGCAGAGAGAGTAATTTGCTTCAGCCCTCTTTAATTTGCTAATTTTTAAATCGTTTCTCAATTTGAAAAAGAATGAAGTAGGACTTTCATGTAAAATGGATTCAGGTTGATATGAAATTGTAATCATTTTGCTAGACTGTTGCTTTTTTTTTTTTTTATCTGTTTGAACCTTCAGAGTTTAAATGGTGGACATTTTTTAAACCTGCTGCTTACTATAGACTTGCTTTTGGCAGGCTCGGAGAGAGAGGATTGGTGAGAGGATGAAGATACTCCAAGATTTGGTCCCTGGGTGTAATAAGGTGCTCATTTATCTTGCTGGTCTTATCTTAGTCATTTTGCCATAGTTCTGCAAAAAACTTTCTTAGGAAAATTTAAAGAAGAGGCCGAGGTAGGCTGAGGATGAATCTGTTACCTGGTCTCTGTTGTATTCCAAACTTCATGCCTCATAATATAGCCATCCCATAACAGACATTTTGGAAGATGGAAGGTGTCAGCTGAAATTCCTCATTTTTTATTTTTTATTTTATCAGAATCACAATCATTTTTTAACGCAGTTCACATATGGATTATTCTTTTAACAAGGTCATTGGTAAAGCACTTGCCCTTGATGAGATAATTAATTACATCCAGTCACTCCAGTGTCAGGTTGAGGTAGTATCCCCATCTTACAGTGCTTATTGCTAGTTCAAGACTATTTTTTTCCTTTCTATTCTGTTGAAGTTGAACCTAGATTTATACTTTTTAAATTTGATTTTATAGTTCCTCTCAATGAAGCTAGAAGCAGTAAATTCAAGGATGAGCACGAGCCCCACGATTGAAGGCCTTCATCTAAAAGATGTAAGTATACATAACATGATTGAGCACTTGACTTTTACATCATCATAGAATTGATTTGCCATTGTATGAGAGGTAGTTTCTGGCATCTTTCTTACAATTGCTTTGCCATTGTTGATTCCCATGTAATAACTATGACCACCTAGAAACTAAGAGCGTCATTGATACTGCTGCAATGTAAAGGTAATTGGTGAGCGCTTGTCAAAATTGGATGTTCACCCAAATTGCTCCGTAGCAATTTTAAATTCTTACCAACTGATTCCATCTCATCCCTTGGTTAGGATCCCTGTTATCGAGGAGGGATGAGCCTACAGGTTAAAAACAAAAGCTGCTTTGTTTTTATTTTTCATCTATTTGTAAAATTTCAGTGAAAGATTTCTCTATGTACTTGTTCTGAAAGCCTGCCCGGAATTCTGATTGTTAGGCAATGCTGCCACTGTGCCAGCATTTAATAGCTTGCACAGAATCTGAACAAGTTAACATCTTCTAGTTTTCAGTATTTCTAATGTCTAAGAACAAGGATCTGCAACAAGGTTTTGTATACACATAGGAGAAATTGCACTAAAGAAATATTGAATCCCAACTGCTGTTGCCCCAGTTTCGGAATGGAGGTTGAGAGGTTTCCATTTGGAACACAAAAGGCAGACAAGAGAGGTTGCTCGTTGTGAGAGCAATCTTAACCTCATCCTTTGTTGTATTTGTCAATCTCATATCATATTCTTCCAATTGCTCATGTCTTTGAACAAGCAAACAAATGAAATTTCTGATGAAATTACAAAATCCAGTGAGTAGAGCTGTGTCAGTAAACACTTCTTTTAGTTTTTTCTGTCTTGTGATTTGTTCAATGATGGTTTGTTGTAGCTTGGTGCACAGCCATTTGATGCTACTGGAATGATATTTGGCCCACAACCAACAAGAGACTATGTTCAAGGATCCCAACCGGAATGGCTACATATGCAGGTTGGGGGAAGTTTTAAAAGAGCCACGTAATCGAGGAACTAGATTTCTTCAGTTTATTGAGAAGAGATTTGTTATTGGCTTCCACATTAGATGCAGAAATGTGTTTGTGATATCTGTGACCATTACTGAAGTTGTACTATCATCTCATTTGTAGAAAATACATCTAATCTTCAATTGTATCATATTCAGTAATGGATATGTGAGAGCTGGTTGAGAACCAAACTTAGATTTTATGATATCAATTACGTCATTTCCTTCTTGGAATGCCTTGGTTAACACATCACCGGGAATTGAAGGTTTTGACGCAAAGAGAGTTGTGGGGACGACGGCTGACCCAGGCAAGTGACTGTTGAAAGCTGTGAGAAGGAGTGCGTTCCCTTCTCCAACGTTCAGCTGAAAGTGGACAAGACCCCTAGGAACAACAATACTTTGGAGTGAAAGACATTGCTAGTTGTTACAAATCCTACAAGTAGTTATATTAACCTTGGTACTTCCTTCCCGGTTAAGGTCCCCCCGCCGTCCTTCAGAGATAGCTGCATTAAAGCCTCTAGTTACGACCAAGCTAGTTGTCACAGTCAGTTCACACCTCTCTATTAATTGGTTTCCACTCTCTGCGAAGAGCCAAACTTCAATGGTCGGATAGCAGCGTCACAAAATAAAAGGAAGCCTCCAATTTGGGATTCCAGGAGGACGAGCGACTCCTTGAATAAACGAAATTGTCACCAGACTTGAAAAAATGATCACCATTACTTGTCAACATTCAATTTACTTTCATTTTATACAGAAAAGAGCTCGTCAAACAATGAAAAAACAAAGTATCAAGAAAGTTCGTTAATTATTCCAATACTTATTTCCAGTATCTCAACTTTGTTAGTTGCCCACGGCAAATACAGATCATGCCAACCCATTTCACATCAAGCACTATTTCCAAGGACCAAATGCCATGTTCCTTGGACAACCAATCATGGCCTCTCATTGATGGCATATCTGAAAGTTTAATCCTATTCCAATTGCAGAAGTCTAGCATTGCACGCCTTAAAGATATAAAATCCTCGTCATGTTACAGGCCGACCAAATTAATTTCTTGAAGGCTTTGAAGAAGATTGATGTGGTGTTTCAAAGTCCAATGTCAAATCTGCATTCTGTAAATGTACACTAATCATGATACTAGAAAGTTTAACCCAACTCGTTAATAGAAGAATATAGGCAGCAAAACCTGTTTAAGGCAGCTTGGCTAATGGGAATCACTCCAGCTGGGGACACAAGAACATCCACCGGTACATCATTCAAAGTTACCGGTATAGCTCCATCATCTATGATTTGCAGAGAATATGAAAGTGCAACTACAAAACAACAGCACGTTGTTTAAACAGAAAAAAGAAACAAACAAAATGAAAATCATCTGTCAAATGATTGTATTTATAAAGGAAGCAAACAAGTTTTCCACATCATACTATAAAGAGGTGAACAAGTGAATACCTAAGAGGGGCTGCCTCCAGTCCCTCTCCTCTGCAAGTTCTTGATACTTCCTCAGGAAAGTGTCATAATAACTAGGATTTTTCATTGCACATATAAACAAGAAAATGCAAAAATTAAAGAAAGATATAATTTGGTTGTAAATATTATGTTAGCAATGTATAGAAAGTATGCATTGGAAATGTGTGCAGGACACAGTAACATGAGCTTATGTGCAGTCAGATGTGCTCGCTAGGTTAAAATTGTGATAACTGTTCTAATAGCCATGCAATTGGATTCAGTAATTACTGTGGAAGACCAAAAGCAATGCCCTGAATCTCGTGGCTGAAGCATAGCCTAGTTGATAGCTGCAGCTCTCCACTAGAAGAGATTCAAATTGGATGCCCTTCCCTTAAAACTGTCTAAAATAATACCCAAATCCCAGTACTAAGTCAGTTCAGACCTTGCAACTTCCATGCTATTGGCTTTTAGAGGGTGTGGTTAAGGCTCCCATTTCTGTGCCATATGCTTAGTGGCTTCTCACCACATGTAACTTGACTATCATCCTAATATCATGGCTGATTTTATCCAAAAGGAAAAGTGAGGTTAAATCTCCAAACATCCAAAGCAAGGGTTTGGAAGAAATCTGGCATCATACCAAGGCTTTGAGATACAGATTGAAGGGCAAAATTTTTTTTCTAACAATTAGATAAGACATCCAAACAGTTCAGGTCACAATACTTCATATAGACTAAAATAGAAGCAGAGGCTACGATGCACAAGCTCACCCTCCACCACGGCCCAAGCGTCTTCCAGATTTGTCAAATGCAAGTCCTGACAATATAAACATGACATACATTATGTACTAGATTTTTTTTTTGCTAAAATTCTCATATATATTTGCAGAGGAGGGGTTGAGACAAAAAAAAAAAAAACAGTTACCAGGCAGGAGGAACAAATCAACTGGGTCATTTGCCTGCATAACTGCATCAAGAAGGATCTTGAATGTGAATGGTTATCAGATATAAAGCAAAAATGATTTTATGAATCAATAAGTGTCTGCATTATATTTCTAGAGGCGATGCCTACAATTTAACACCAGCATTGACATGGATGGATGTGAGTACAGATTTTATGACTGAGGTTTTCAGGAAGCTGATATTCTCAACCTCCTCCTGAGCAGTCATCCCTCCTCAAACCCAAAAATAGAAGGAAAAAATCCGTTGTTCAGAAAATTTGTAGTCTAATGCCCACAGAAAAATGTGTTGAATCATAGCAAAAATTACATACTTCCTCAGCACCTTGCCCCCTTTGATCCTCCAAACCCAAAAAGCATGCTAGAAGCAACTTATTTAGGGTATTCGGATGCACTCACCAGCCAGAGATCAAGAAAAGCCTGGTCCAAAGCCTCCCCCATTTGGCTTCTTGTTTATTTGTCTCTAAATTGAACTAAACAATTTTCAATTGTTTCCAACTTTGCCAACTCCTTAAAGAACAAAGGAAGCCAGTTGGCAGGGACAAAGCCTAGTTGCAAAAGATAAGGTTTTTATAGAGTCTCTCACCATGGAGGACAAGTTTATAAATTAACTGCTGCATACCAGACATCTATACTTGATGCTAATGAATGAATGGCAAACTGATTTCCTTTCTTTAAATCACAAATACTAATTGAAGGGAATTCTCTAGATTTGAGGAGGCAATAGTTAGCAATCAAAATTTCAGAAGTTCTACTTCTCTGCTAACTAAGGAGCAAGTACAAATTTCCAAAGCAAACAATCATAAACAATAAGAACTCAAACCCTGTCCTTCCCTCAGAAAGAAGAAAGGGCTTAAAATTATTCCTTTTCTCATACATTCAATCAGAGAAAGGAAAAAAAACACAAATAATCTGTACTACAGGGAAGTCAAGGTTTATTTTTTGGACTGTAAAAAGATATCGTGTACGACACATACCATCTTCCCGTGCATTTCCATGTTGATCTACTGGAGCTGGTTCTAGAATATCCATAGAGTTTGCAATTAAATCATCCATACTTGAAATGTTGAGCATTCGCATGTGGCTATTCTTGTCCTCCACACGCGGAACATAAAGCTTTTTTGCATTCTCAACTGACCCATCTAGAGTTCAAGAAAACATATAAGAAGTCCACCCCCATCTAGGATAGCTCATAAAAAAGTTGCGAGGAATCATATTCTGCACAAGCTAAGCTTAGTGTACAAGAGGGATTTTCCTCACATACAAAAAGCATCAAGTCAAGAAATTGTTTATTCTACTAACCCTACCTTGTAACATTCTCGAATTTACGTCTCTATCAAGGTCATTGTATTGACAATTTTGAGAAATTAAAGAATACACGGACAGAGCTACCTTTGGTTGGATTTTGCAGGATTTGAGACAACAATTTTGAAGTGTCAACTTCACGCAGAGCACTACAAGTTATATAAGCACACAGCCTCTGGCTAGATTTAAACCATGGAGCTTCCAAAACAAGACTTTGAATTGCATCGTCTGATGAAAACCCAGATGAGAATTAGCCATGAATGTATCAAATAATAATGATTTTTATTACGATATGGTAAGGAGAAAAAAAAAAAGATGGCCTTAATGGTACCTTCTTGAGATCTGAGGGAAGGGTCCATGGACTTGAGGGACTTGCGGACTTTGGATCGAAGGACCTGTTTCTGCTTGAATATTCCGTCGAGATTGGTGGCGGTGCTCATTGTGCCAGGCGAACACAGAGAAGCGTTGGCAAGGCCTAGAAGTGGCTTCTTGGTGAATGCAAAATGTTGTGAAGATGAAGGAGAAGGTGGTAAAAACGGGCAAGATGGAAGAATCATTAACAATTCCTTAACCCTTTGTCTGAGCCCACTTCTCCACATTATTATTTTGCACTACTACTCCATATCCTATTGCTATTATTTTTATTTATGTATAGACGCCACATCAGATCTTTTCTTCGACTGTGTTGGTCTCGTATGTCATGGAGTCATCTTCCACTTTAAAAAAATTAAAAAAATATAATTAGAAGAAATAAATTTTTTATTATTATTTTCAAATCATGGATTTTATATTTTTTTTCATTTTGTATATATTTATTGTTTTAAAACGAGCCCTAAGAATATTCATAGTATGAAATTTCTTTTTTCTTTTTTTATGAGATATGAGTAGGATCGAAGAATTGAAAAGGGAAGCTGAAAGTTGGTTCATCCTCTGGTTATTTGGTTAGTTGTGAGGAGGAAAGATTTTCAAACCTA
>Ga0325410_1003798_pt1 | contig 17027 bp, 13 predicted proteins | sample PopdelMetagenome_16_FD_206182 | JGI IMG/M metagenome (GOLD analysis project Ga0325410, IMG submission 206182) | Populus deltoides microbial communities from Bellville, Georgia, United States - Xylem-PdIQD-R3 | ecosystem: Host-associated > Plants > Phyllosphere > Stem > Wood/Secondary xylem...
AATAATTTTAATTTATTATTAATGTTTTAAACTTTTTATTGTAAACAAAATTATTAAAATGAAATATTAAATACGCATGAATCAATTGATTTAAGAAATTACTGGAGGAAACCAGTATCTTTTAAAAAATACAAGCAGTTATAAAACTTTACCCAATAAGTTAACCAATGGATTTAAATTGAATTTAAAAATATTTTGGTCATTGTAATTTAAAATATTTTTTATTTAAAAATATATTAAAATAATATATTTTTTTAAAATTTTATTTTTAACATTATCATATTAAAATAATATAAAATATAAAAAAATTAATTTTAAACAAGTTTTTTTTAAAATTTTTAAAAAATATAATTTAAATAATGTTTCCAAACATACCCTTAATAATTTCGAGCATAGCTCAAGCTAAATCGGCTAAACAACCCAGATTCTTTCTTTAAAAAAAAATGTTGAAGTTTTAAGTTTTTTTTTTTTTATTTAAAGTGAAACAAGATCGTTTTCAAAGTTTTTTTTTTTTTTTTAAAAATCAAAGATCCGTTCCATGACCTAAACTTTAAGTTAGGTTATAATCCACTTAAGTTTAACAACTATAACAATTATGATAAAAATAAGATATGATTAAGAGAGCTTAAATGTTATAATTATTTTTTAAAATATTTTTTGTACTAAAATATATTAAAATAATATTTTTTTTATTTTTTAAAAGTTATTTTTAAAATGAGTGGATGGATTTAAAATATATAAAAAAATTAATTTTTTTTTAAATATTTAAAATTTTAAAGAAAGCGAAGCCCGAATAAAATAAACAATAGCCAATCAAGTAAAGTAGCTAGCCGACTCTTTGATATAATTTTTTTTTTATTATTGTCACAGAAAGATACTAAAGATAAAAAAATATGTCCCTTTCTATTTTTTATTTAAAAAAATAAAACTTCACTTGATTTTTAAAAAGAAAAAGAATAATCAAGTACGAACACAGGTGCAAACAAGTTAAAATGGTGTTTCCCGTTCTTTCCTACCAAAAAAACCATTTTCCTATCTCCCCATCTCTCTCTAAAAAAATCACTCTCAAGTCTCATCATTTCACTCTCCAAACCCTAAAAAAAGGAACGCAATGGGAGACCCACTAGAAAGGCTAGGATCAGAAACAGAAATGGCGAGTCTTGAATCAACCATGAAAGAAGAACTCTGCATGGAAATCGACCCACCTTTCAAAGAAAACGTAGCCACGGCGGATGACTGGAGGAAAGCCCTTAACAAAGTGGTCCCTGCCGTTGTCGTCCTCCGTACCACTGCTTGTCGTGCTTTTGACACCGAATCTGCTGGTGCTAGTTATGCTACTGGCTTTGTTGTTGATAAACGCCGTGGGATTATCCTCACTAACCGACATGTCGTCAAGGCTGGTATGGTATTTTCTTGTTTCTTGTTTTCATTTTTTCTTAGGGCTTGACTTGATTTCGGTTTTTGAATTTTGGATTTCTTTTTCAGGGCCTGTGGTGGCAGAGGCAATGTTTCTGAACCGTGAGGAGATTCCTGTGTATCCGATATATAGAGATCCTGTAAGTGAAAATACTGATGGCCATGTTGTTTTTTGTTTTGAACGTTGGATTTTTTTTATGGTTAATTGTGTTTTTTTGCTGTTTAAAGACGTTATCTTTTATTTGGATTTATGATAAAGATTGTGATTTTGATGTGAGTTTGTGTGTATAGGTTCATGATTTTGGCTTCTTTAGGTATGATCCTGGGGCAATTCAGTTTTTGAATTATGAAGAGATTCCTCTTGCTCCCGAGGCTGCTTGTGTTGGGTTGGAAATAAGGGTTGTTGGTAATGATAGTGGCGAGAAGGTAATTGGTTGTATGTTTGTTATTTATTTTTACTTGTTTGGTGTTTTGTTGCATTTGCAATGGAAGAATGGACTAGGATTCTTACCTTTTTTTGTTTAATTAGTATATTTTGGTTGACTCAATTCGAATTTAGGGGATTTTGATGTCAATTTTATTCTGAATTCTTGGTTTTCTTGGATTGGAAGTTAGAATTTGAATTTTGAGATATAAAAGTATATGCTTAGATTTATTCATAAAAACAAGAAAATACATAGAGGAGAACTGAGAAATCATTGAAATTATAGAGAGGGAAGGAAAAAATGTTTTTTTGCAGTCGACCTCTTACATATATTAGTGTTGATGACTTGTTTCTCTTCTTACATCATGTCTGATTTCTGTTGTGGAGGCCATATTATCTTTGGTTTCACTGAATTCTGATGGTTTTTTGTTGGATTTCCTTCTGTGGTCAATGTTCGCTTACTGATTTGAAGATGACATTGTAGGTTTCCATTTTGGCGGGGACTCTTGCTCGCTTGGATAGAGATGCACCTCACTATAAAAAGTATGTTAATATTCCTAATTTGTCTTTCAGATGCCATACTTGTACAGCAAAATGCTATTTGATAAGTTAATAACAAGATGTTTTCTTCGTGTTATATTCATCAATGATCACCACAACCTCCCTCGGACACCAAAATGCTACTTGTTTCTCTTCGTGTATTGGAATTTTGTTTCCAAATAATCTGAGGTTGGGCACCAAAACAGTTGTATTATGATACATATTTGGGCATAGTGGGTGTCTCTTGTTCTCCTTGATTTTTAACTCTTGAAGTGGTTACTAGTAGGTTGGCCACTTGATGTTTTTGCTTCATCATTTAGGGGGTGTATAAGAGTGTGGTAGTGGTTGCTTTTCAAATGCTTTTTGCTTAAAAATGCATCAAAATATTTTTTTTTAAAATTATTTTTGACATCAGCATATCAAAATGATCTGAAAAAAAAAAACTAATTTGAAGCAAAGAAAAAAATAAAAAATTTTAAATTTTTTTCAAAAGCGCTTTTGAAATGCAAAAACAGACAGACTCATTTTTAACTTGAAAAAACCTTTTAAGGGTCAGTTTAGTTTGAAAAAGGGATAGACAAGGAACTGGTGTTTAAGCATTATATATTATGCTACATGCATTTTATGTCAAGTTAAATGGGTCTTCTACCCTTTTCAATATAAAGTGTTGTGCAATTCAGAGCAGAGAGAAAAAATAAGAGGCCCTCAAATAGTAGTTAATTGAGGTCATCTGATAATGGTGAAAGAATGTTTCTGTACCTTAACGAGTCAAAGTTTGTTGATTTCTTGTCCGAACTTTGCTAACAATTACTGATATTTGGTGCAGGGATGGGTACAATGACTTCAATACATTCTACATGCAAGTAAGTGTTTTAATTTTGGATGCTACTAAATTATGAGATAATATCTTCAAATAATTTGTGCTTGTTGAAGTGATTTTTGAGTTCATTAAATTTCCCTTCTATGACTACTTGAAGCTGTTGACTCCCAAATAGTCTAGATGTTGTCATGCTGTCTGTCTAATTTTACCTTGGCTATGCTTTGGATTTTTTTTACAACTGTGATGGAATATCTGTTGGGAAACCATGGGACTGCGTGCTAGAATATTTTTAAGATCTTGTCTGATTGGTCAGACAAGAATCAGCAAGATTGGATGGGAAGGAGAACTGTATATGCATGAACTATAGCAGATTATTGAACTAGAGAAAAGTTTAACAATTCTGTTCAATATCATTTAATTTTGGAAATGGTTGAGTTTTGTGATGATGATCTTTCATAGCTTCATTGAGCAATACAATGGCATACAGTTTGGCTATGCATTTTTTTTAATAGTGTAGACAAAATTATCTTGAGTAGTTTGTTTTACTGAAATTTTTATAATTTCCATGGGTCAAGAATATTAGAAATATCCATGTGGCTTCATCTTCTTTATATGATTGTTTAACTGTTATGCTTTTTTTAGAGTGTCAATTACTTTTGGCATGTAATTTGCTTTATAAGAGGTCATGGCATCATAAGGTTTTGAATGGCATGTGATAATCTCGGCTAAGTTTGTTGTGTGATTTGTGATGAAGAACCATGCCCCTATTTTCTATTAACCAGAGCATGCATTAAACTTTATAAGTTAATGATATATTAATCTCATTTCTTGCATCTTGACTATCATTACTGTTTTCCCATTTATGCTTTGCTTTACTTTTAGGCTGCATCTGGAACTAAGGGGGGTTCAAGTGGTTCTCCAGTAATCGATTGGCAAGGCAGAGCAGTTGCTTTGAATGCTGGGAGCAAGTCTTCAAGTGCTTCAGCTTTTTTCTTACCATTAGAACGAGTGGGTGCTTTTCTTCATTATGCTTTGGCTTATTTCTCGTCTTTTATGCCATACTCTTAACATCACCTAAATTTGAAGTCTAGTTTTGTGTTTTTGGTTGACAACTTATCTAAAATAAGTGACAGGTTTAGGTAAAATAAATGAGAGCTTGAGCTTTATTAGGTTGCGAAATCTTTTAACTGAATTACTTAAAGAAAATGTATAAAGCAAGTTATAATGTTTGCATATCTTGTTGAGAATTGAGTTGGATTTTAATTTATGACATAGTTGTACATGTGTTCTCTGGCTTCCTCTCCATTCCTTAGCCTTTTTGTAAATGTGGAGCATAAGCAGATGTCTACGAAAGCATGTAACATTTGAAACGAATCCAGATTGTGTCTATTTCTATAGTTGCTTTTGCTTGTTTCTTTGAAAGCTTAATCTTAGTTGAACACCCAATATGCTAAATCTTTCAGGTTGTTAGGGCGCTGGAATTTCTCCAAAAAGGAAGAAACTCGTATTCCAATAAGTGGGAGGCAGTTTCTATACCTCGTGGTACGCTTCAGGTTTGTTGTTGATTGTTATCCTCATGGATTTTGACTCACATTTAGATTGACTTGGATATTCTTGATTGTGATAGAAAGAAGATTGGACATTTGTTCCTTAGAGGTTGATGTGGAACAATAAGAATGAGATTGAAAAAACCGGCAAAAAAAATTATCAACCAAATTCTGTACCTTTTTTCATTAAGATTTTTAACTATTTAGGGGGGTTGAGGATTTTTTCCCCTCTTTTAAAATGGCTTGTCAAATAATCTGAAAGGTTCATTTCCAACCTTTCCCTTTGTTCACCTGTTTCCAGTCAGCGCTTCTTCCTTTAAGTGGAATGACTTTTCTCTGATATGAACTATGAATCTTTTCTTGGGTTGGACATTGTTCCACATGCACCTCTGATTTTTGCTAACATTTTCATTGTGAGCGCTTGAGCAATATTTGCATCCTTACGCTCACATTGTTATATGTTTTTTGGGCTTGCCTTGTTACCATTTAGCCACATTAGCACAGAAACCTGGATTTGAAATAAAAGCAGATCACTTTTTAAATGCCAGGATAGGAATTAAGAGCACGAAACAACAATAACTACAAAAGGCTTAAGATTCCTTCTGGATAGTGATTGTTCTGGGCTTTTGTCTTCATGTAAAATGGCTGTGGAAAGATAGAAATATCTGCTATTGGCAATGCTTCTGATGTTATATGAAATGATGAGATCTAACTAACAAAATGCTTAGGCAGGTATAGTTTACAGAATGTTTAAAGCTTGTTATAAAACTTGTGTATGGTCCATTTGAGCTCATGTCAGTGTAGTGTATAAAGATACTGGAATAGATGCACAGCTCTCCTAGTAGTTATTTCCCATTATGCTCTTACAGTCTGAAGTATTTTTCTGTACCCCTGATTTTGTGACTGAACCTCGTTGTGCACAATGAGATGAACATCTCATTATGAGAAAATGATGGTTCCACTTATGTGTCTTTTTCTTACAATGCCGGATGAATTGCTGTTGAATGATTTAGCATCAGATATTTTTGATATAGATGACATTTGTTCATAAAGGATTTGATGAGACACGCCGGCTGGGTCTTCAAAGTGAAACCGAGCAGGTAATAGTTCTTCTTGTTGCTTGCACTTTTCTGTTCTAATGGGTAACTCTTTGAAAGAATAGTGGTTCCTAGTGGCTTACAACACTTTTGACTCCTTTAGATTGTGCGGCATGCATCACCACTTGAAGAAACTGGAATGCTTGTTGTCGACTCCGTGGTGAGCACAGAGTCTTTATATTCTCAACTGTTGAAGCGAAGGATTTAGAATGAAGCATATATAATGATCTCTAACATGTTTCAGGTGCCTGGTGGCCCAGCTTATACACATTTGGAGCCAGGGGATATCCTTTTTCGTGTGAATGGAGAAGTGAGTTATGAGTTTAGTCATATTATTTTGGTGCTTTAATTTCTATACGGCACTGGTTGTATTCTAATTGCTGGACATTATTTGGTATTCTAATGTTATATCTCCTGAACCGCAATCAATGTCCTCCCTCTCTCTCATGTACTCTTTTACTATATTTCCATGTGCTGTAGGTGGTTACACAATTTCTGAAACTGGAGACTTTGCTTGATGACAGCGTTGACCAGAAAATTGTGTTGCAGATTGAGAGGGGTGGCACGTCATTGTCTGTGAACTTAATGGTGAGACTACTTTTACCCTGTAGCTATAGCTTCTCTATGCTTACAAGTTTTACGGCGCCTTTTCTTTTGTTGGAGGAACAAAAGTTTTAAGGGAGTCTCAATGGACTGTAACTCATTGGATTCCAAAGAAAAAAATCCACTTGGTTTCAGAGTGGAATGCTGGAATTTTTTAGACAGATCAGCTATCTAGTGTCCTTAAACTTGGAGAAGTGGCTATTGCTGGTATATCAGTTTTGATATGCTCCTATAAGGCTAATAGCCACTAGCAGCAAGAAGCGCACATGAGAGGTGCTTGAATGCCGGATCAAATTATGGAACTACTGGCATAAAGTAATGTTTCATTACATGGAGTGGCTTGTTACATGGTAAATTGTATAGGACACATAATGTTGCTTGTTTCACTCATGAAATATATAGAATCTCCATGTTTTCCTCTCTTTTATTAGATGCACCCGTTATTGGTGTCAGAGCACTTAAAATCAATGCAAACATCCCCAAAAATTAAAGCAGAATTTTATATTGACATTAAAAAAATTGAAATTCGAGATTGGTGCAAAGGATTGGAATTCTAAATGACGTTTGATGTCAATTTTCTCTTGGAGTCCATCGTTTGCATTCGAGTGTCAACATGCATCTTTGTAAGTTGGTTTTGATTTTATAGATGTTTGTCGTCCTGTTTCTGAGAAAAGTTGGAGGAAAAAATCTTGTTTTTATGTGCTTGTTTGAGAATGAATATTTTTGTAGTAGTAGGCCTTTGCTTGAATTCTTGGTATTGCCCTTTTCTCTTAAGCTTATTTGTATTTTCATCATTGCAATAAGTTAATTTAGTTTCCCTTTTTGCTTCAGGTTCAGGATTTACATTCAATAACCCCTGACTACTTCCTAGAAGTCAGTGGTGCAGTGATTCATCCTCTATCTTACCAACAGGTAGGCTGGACTTTAAACCTTCTTAAAATAGCTGAAAATTTTTAACTGTCTATCACCTCAGGTTCTCTGGATACTCTTTACCTGCGGTAGTGCCAGGCTAAGCATGACTGGCTTCCTGGCATATACTCTAGACCTGTGATGTTCTTTGAAAGCTCTCATCTATGTTGTGCAGAGTATTTCCATCAAAACTTTGTTGCTGCTTTTTTAAAATCATACCGTCCTAACCATGTCGGATTTTCTGAGTGCATGCCTTTATTCTAACTATTTTGTTGCCTTCAACTTGGTTGATTGACATTCTTCCATCATACTTAACTGGATTGAGCGATCAGATTTGTTTCCTTTTATGGAAATGTCCTCGTTTGGATCACCGTGCTCATTCTAGCTCATCATGTCATCATCTTAATACCTAAATTTTTTTTTTATGAAACAGGCAAGAAATTTCCGTTTCCATTGTGGCTTGGTGTACGTTTCAGAACCTGGGTAAGTCAATTCTTTTTTTGGTTCATAGAATTTATGTTGTTGATTGGTTTGCTTGACATTTTAATATGTTTCTACTGCATTTATTTGATATTTAAGGAGAGAAGAAAGATTTTTATGATGATTTGATACGCTGAGAGAAGCATTTTCTAGCCTGATGAATGATTTACCGGTTGAAAAAGTCTATTATGATTTATAGTGACTTTATGGGGCTTGTGTTTCCTAGCCTAGAATCTTGAATGATTTATTCCATGCATCATTCTCTTAATTTTTGATACTTAGATTTGAATTTTTGAAGGTTTTATTTTCTTTAATTCTTTTCCCTTTAATTAGTTGGGCTTCAACTTTTGGTTCATTTTACTCAACGATGTTATTGTATTACTCATTGCAGATACATGCTATTTAGAGCTGGAGTTCCTCGCCATGCTATCATTAAGAAGTTTGCGGGTGAGGAGATATCTCAACTCGATGAGCTAATCTCAGTTCTGTCGAAGCTATCTAGAGGTGCTCGAGTGCCCTTAGAATATATAAGTTACACAGATCGTCATCGAAGGAAGGTATATGATGGTTAACCATTGCTGTCCTTTTCAAAGTGAACATATGCCCATGACCTTAATAGTTTGGAAAATAATGAAATGTAAACTGATTTCCTTTTTTCTTGGATGAATCAACATTATCTGATCATATAATGTTAGTGCTGAATCTATGGTGGTCAGTAAATTTAAGAGTCAATGCTCTGGATTTTGTGGAATTTTGATCATGGACTGTTATTATTTTGAACTCTCTCTGTTCCAAACAACTGTCTAGTTTTAGACTTCTAATATCTTGAAGAATATCAACTTGACTATTTCATATGTTTTGGAAATATTATTGATTTCCACCATTACCCTTTCTTTACTTTGAAATCAATTGCAAAGTTTTCCTTTCATACTTGCATTCCATGTGAGTAAATTGGAAAGTAAAAGAATTCCTTTAAATTGTATGAAATGGTAAAAAATAAATAGAAAGGTGGAAACGTGATTTGGGATGCAAGGACTATAAAATCAGTTTTGGCTTTTCAGTCATTGCATCATTGCAAATATAATTTGTATTAGGTATTTTTTTTCTTTTCTTGATTACTATGATGCTTGCAGTCTGTCCTCGTCACAGTCGACCGCCATGAATGGTATGCCCCTCCACAGATATATACTCGTGATGACAGCTCTGGTTTATGGACAGCAAAGCCTGCTATACAGCCTGATTCCCTGCAGCTATCATCTGCTGTTAAATATATGGGACAAAGCGTAACGAGCCAAACTGTTCTCCCAAGTGGTGAGGAAACTCATGTGGAACATGTAAATCTAGGTAACAACCTAGAGTTGGCTGGTGGTGTTACTTGTATGGAATCAAGTGATGACCATTCTTCTGAAGAACCACATTCTCGGGAAGAATCTGATGTTGGAACAAAGAAACGGAGGGTATCAGATTTGTCTGCCAATGGAATTGCTGTTACTGATTGTTCCTTGTCTGAAACTGGAGAAGTTAAGTCAGTCAATTCAAGTACCATGGAAAGTGAAGTATCAAGAGACTATCAAGGTGCAATGACAGTGACAACTAATGCTTCATTTGCAGAAAGTGTGATAGAGCCTACGCTTGTGATGTTTGAGGTAAAAAACCTGAGGTTCTAATTGTCTTTAATGAACTGGTCATTTTGTCAGTTACCTTAATATACTGATGTTACCTTCAATATTTCCTCAGAAGACTTTTTGTAAGCCACCTCTATTCATAAGCTACAGTGCTGAACTGTTGATTAAGTCGGTCTGATCTTTGCCTTGAGCTGTCATTATTCTCTCTCTCTCTCTCTCTCTCTAGCATCAGTAGCATGATAACTGCATATGTTGTCTCTGCTCTGTCTTCTATGTGTTGGAGGATCATCCATGCTTTTGAGCATACTTCAGTAGAAACAACATGTGTAACAGTTCTTCCTGCATAAGTGATAGGTATCAGTGAAGATATACTATCAGTGATCACTCTTGAAATGTCTAGTGTGAAACCTAGATTATTTGTTTCCTCTCTGATAGAAACCTAAAAGGATCATGCCAATGGCCAATGCTACAATTAAGCTTCTATTTTCTGGATTTGCCTCTTGAAGTTCACAAGCCATCTTCATTTTGTGTTTTCCCTTGTTTATACACGTTTAATTTAATTGCCTCTATATCGTTGCTTCTTTTTTGTTCAGAACCAGCAGTCTTTCATTGGCGATGCTGTCAAATTGTCAACTTAGCCATTCACTTTCTTTCTGTTTTACTTTTGTTACGAGAGTCAATCTTAACAAACTGATGTTTGTACTTTTAGGTTCATGTTCCACAATCAATAATGCTTGATGGTGTTCATTCACAACATTTTTTTGGAACTGGTGTGATTGTTTATCATTCTCAAGACTTGGGATTAGTTGCAGTGGATAGGAACACTGTTGCAATATCTGCATCAGATGTGATGCTATCCTTCGCTGCTTTTCCAATTGAAATCCCTGGGGAGGTAAATTTTAAAGAAGTTAAATGTATGGAAAGACATATATGGTTTATTTTATTAGGATTAATTTGTACATTACATTCCAGGTGGTTTTTCTCCATCCTGTTCACAATTATGCTCTTGTTGCTTATGACCCCTCGGCTCTAGGAGCTGTTGGTGCCTCAATGGTTCGTGCTGCTGAATTGCTTCCTGGTAGGTTGACTTCCTGCATTTTTTCTTCAATACTATCCTTCACTGTATTGTGAATGCATTATTATTTTTTTATCAAATTCAGGGAGAATTTCTGTAGACTTGATATAATTTTCACTGCCAAAATTTTTATCAGACATCTTTTGTTATCATGAGCTTCTTTGAAAATGATATGGCCTGAAAAATGTTTTCTTTTCCCTATTCCTTCCCTTTTTAGCAATGGATGCTGTTTTTCTCACTGTTTTCAGAAAAGGGGATTTTCTTCATTTAGTTAGTTTTGAGGTGGTGGGATTTATTTTTTTTCCTAGGTATTCCATTTTTTGTTTATATGAAAACTTGATCATTTTTAATGACCAGTTGTGCATGAATGAATTTTGAGACAGAGCCAGCATTACGCCGCGGGGATTCTGTCTACCTTGTGGGGTTAAATAGGAGTCTGCATGCGACATCTAGGAAATCCATTGTGACCAATCCTTATGCTGCTTTGAATATCAGCTCAGCTGATTGTCCACGATATAGAGCAACGAATATGGAAGTCATTGAACTCGATACTGGTAAGGATGTAGATGAAGTTTGTTCTAAAAGTAGCATCAGTTTGCAGTGGATGTCTCAATTTTATACTCTTCCAGATTTTGGGAGTTCATTTTCGGGTGTGCTAACTGATGAGCAAGGAAGGGTTCAAGCTATATGGGGAAGCTTTTCAACTCAGGTATGATCCTTGAACTAGTAACTTAATTTCAACAATTCAATTCCTTATTGCAGTGTTTTTCTGATGTTTTTTCTTCTCTTGTCTTGCATTCTTGATTGCAGTTGAAATTTGGTTGTAGCACGTCAGAAGATCATCAGTTTGTTAGAGGCATCCCTGTTTATGCTGTAAGCCAAGTTCTTGATAAAATCATAAATGGTGCAAAGGGACCACCTCTTCTGATAAATGGTGTCAGTAGGCCAATGCCACTTGTCAGGATTTTAGAGGTTGAGCTTTATCCAACTTTGCTTTCAAAAGCTCGAAGTTTTGCTCTGAGCGATCACTGGGTCCAAGTATGTTATCATCTAGACACTTTTTTTTTTTTGTCTTTGTTGTTTCTCTGCATTTCCTTTCCTCTCTGTGAAATGTGAATACCTTCCTTTTTGTCCCCTTTGAAATGCTTTGAAATCTTTTGATATTCTTATCATGTATTGAGCCTCCTTTAACATGAATTCGTGGAGGAAATTGCTGAAATCATTAAAATGATTATGTTACCCTGGGATATTATCAATTTAGAGTAATGATGCCTTATAACTGGTTGTCTGATTAAGTTTACCTACTTTTATAGTTTGCTCTACATTTTGCTAGGTTTTGTGAAAGATCATGCATATCAGCTTGTTTTGTTTTCTTCATTTCTTGTTAGTGCCTGTTGATATTTCTGTTTGCTGTCCTTTGAACAAGTTACTGCTTAGTTATTTAATGAGATTTTTGAGCTAGATGAGTGTTTTGGAAGGTTACTTGAACATACATATTTATTGGATATATGATGTAGGTCATGGGCTATGTTGTCATTATTGTTATTCAATATTGCTGATCATATTTTACAGGCTCTTGTCAGGAAAGATCCAGTTAGAAGACAAGTTTTACGTGTCAAAGGTTGTTTGGCTGGATCAAAAGCTGAAAATCTATTAGAACAAGGAGACATGATTTTGGCGGTGGACAAAGAGCCAGTTACTTGCTTTTGTGACATAGAAAATGCTTGCCAAGCATTGGACAAGTGCAGTGACAATGATGGAAAACTCAAACTGACTATCTTTCGACAGGCAAGCAAATGGATATCCATCCACATGTGGTTCAGTGTTTTCTCCATATTGTTATATATCCTGATCAATTGTAAATGCTTCTCTTGCCGTTGTTGGTATTAATGTGATATTTTCTCCTTTATGGTTTGTCAGGGACGTGAAATTGATCTTATTGTGGGAACAGATGTCAGGGATGGGAATGGCACAACACGTGTAATAAATTGGTGTGGGTGTATAGTTCAGGATTCTCATCCAGCAGTGCGTGCCCTTGGGTTTCTTCCAGAAGAAGGTCATGGTGTGTATGTGGCAAGGTAAGGATTCTCTCTCAGCTGCAATTTTTTTTTTTGTTTTCTTCGTTGTTTTGGTGATATTGAGAAAAAATTGGCAGTAACACTGACATGATAGGAGGCATATTGTTATTGCCAGTTTAATATATCTTTTAATTTAAATTGAGATGGTCCTGACTGGGCGTGGCTGCATGTGGGTTCCAGACTGGTAATATGGCTTCACAGACTCAGCTAATTTGAGTCGTGTTTTAAAGGCACAAATGTTTTCTTGGCAAAAAAATAAGATGTCAGATGGAGTAGGCTCATGTAGATGCTGCATCAAAGGGAATCACCATGAAAAGATGGAAATGTGGAGTTTAGAACTGTAAATTTTCTGCAAAAAAGAGAGTTATAGATGCTGCACCTCAATTTTACTTTGGTTTTCTCTAATTCATTCCTTCTCAGGAACAGCATTGTTTAGAACATTTAGCTTCTTAACCACTTAAACCACCCCTTCCCTGAATAGGCATCCCCCCCCTGACTGATACTTTATCTCATCATCAGAAGGGGGGCTTTTCCAATCATTGAACCAAAGAAACAGGTTTGCAAAAGAGACACAATATAAGCCGAGCAGGCTACACAAGTACATTAATTGCCAGGAGGCATGTTGAAGTAGGCCGTTTTGTTGTCTTGGACCAATGGCTGTGAGCCTTTGTAGTAGTCGGAACTGGCTAATTCTTTGCTTTTATTAGGTGGTGTCATGGAAGCCCGGTACACAGATATGGTCTATATGCTCTTCAATGGATTGTTGAAATCAATGGAAAACCAACGCCTGATTTAGACGCCTTCCTTAATGTTACCAAGGTATATCTGCTCAACATAAATTTTATTGCTTTCCAGTGCGTTTTAAATCATACAGAATCACGCAAATGCTATTACTATTTAACAGGAGTTAGGGCATGGAGAGTTTGTCCGTGTAAAGACTGTCCACCTGAATGGGAAGCCGCGAGTGTTGACATTAAAGCAAGATCTACACTACTGGCCTACATGGGAGCTCCGATTTGATCCCACTAGTGCAGTGTGGCGCCGAGAAACAATTAAGGGACTAGATTAAAGTGTGTTATCTGAATGAGGCATTCCTAGTTTCTTTTTGTCTATTTAACCTAGGAGGAAACAACCGAACTACAGAATGAAGAGTCTCCTGCCCTTGAGGACTTTTGGTCGAACAAGGAATTGTTGTCACGAAATACTTCAACACAGTTTATTTAGAATTGGAGGTGCAGTACATATATTTTAAACATTAGAATCCAATCATCATTATATGTTAGAGAAACTTTTAATGTACTGTATTATTGGATAATAAATAAACACATTTATTGTTTGGCTCCCTTTCAACACAGTTACAGTGTGTATGCTGTTCGGAAATGTGTTTCTTTTTTGTTCTATAAAAACTTTGTTCACCAAATCTTAAACTTCAGCAAACTATGGTTTTCTTAGATTCTCTTGTTAATAATTTCTACAGTTTACAGTGTGTATGCTATATATATATATATATAGGATCTAGAAAAGGGCAAGTTTGGAAGTGAAAGTATACCACGCGGATGATAAAAAGGAATAAAAGAATTTGGGAGAATAAACTATATAATTGCCATGAAATAAACTGACTTAAAAGGGTAAGACTTTTTTTAAAAAAATTGTGTAAGGGTTCCATGTAGAAAAAAGAGAGGAGGAGGAGGAGCGCTCAACCCTTCAAAAAAGAACATTAAAAGAAAATCATATGCTTACGAAGTTTCCTTCTGACAAGATTCCAAACGAGGGAAATAAAAAGAACAGTCAAGAGACAACGACAAACAAATTAGGCCACATATCATGTTGGTGAACTATTTAATGCAGATGTCTTGCATGCTGTGATTGATGCCTTCCATTAGTTAATTGTGTTAGAAGCACGCAGCCAGATGCTTTTGGTATGCATCGAACTTCTTTGAAATGTTCACATGTTCATGACCTCGAGCTCCAATCATACAAATAAAGATATCGAATTAAATGAGATGGAAGGACTCAATTGAGAAATGTATGATATTTTAGGGACCCAAATGCTTATTTTAGGCACCTAATTAATGATAAGAATAAATGGGTAGGAGTCAACTTAGAGGACTTTCTTGATCTATTATGTTAGCCTAAGTTAATGTTTGGTATTGCGGTCCAATCGTATTTTTGAGATTTTTTTAGTTTTAAATTATTTTTTGGTGTTTTTGAATCGTTTTGATATACTGATATCAAAAATAAATTTTTTAAAATTAAAAAAAATATTATTTTGATGCATTTTCAAGTTAAAAAGATATTGAAAAATAACATTTATCACATTACCAAACAGACCCTTAGAATCATAACCAAACCCAGAATTGGTAGATAGCATAAACATTATTAAAAAATAATATAAATTATATTTTGAGATCTCACTTAAACTTGAACAAGCATTCTAATATAAACAATAATTTTTCTAACTAAATTCATTTGTTGTTGTTGAAACATATCTATTTGAATATCTTCTTACACCGCATTAGCATCATCATTGTTTAGAAATTTCAATTCTTCTCTATCATATTATATAAATACTAGATCAACTTTATCTTATTATCTACTATAGCTACAAAATTATCCACACCTTTTTTTTTTAATCTTTCTTGAAAAAATAGGGTAAGACTTTGTTATTGAACACACCTTGGTGTTTCCTTTTCTTTTTTCTTTTGCTTTTGGTACAATAGACAAACATGAAATTAAGAAAAGACATTACTAAAGGCAAATTCAAAGCCTTAAAGAGGAACAAAAATTAGTAACAAGGAGAACAACATGGTAACCACCACACAAGAAAACAAAGAAGGAATTGTCAAGATGATGACTAGTTGTTTTTTGTAACTTTCCATAACAAATTCAAAGAATCTTTTGGTGACCACCAGACCTTGGCTTAAGTGGGGATGCTATGTAATGGCCATTCTCTACTATTTTGACCTACTAGTTGAGAGATGGAAAAAGATGGTGTCGAGAGAATCTTCTTGACAAAAGCTTACAAAACTAATTGCACATCAATATCATTAGCTTGATAATGACTCTAAAGCCTTAATTAAAGCTTAAAATCTTGAATTAGAACCAAGAATAAGCCTCCTAGTAAACAAATAAAACATTGATGATACATAGATCATCACTAATCTTACAAACTATATGATAAAAACAGAAACTTCAAGAAATTATCTTGAGATACTCTTAACACATTGATAGAATTGGAAGATACAACAGGGGTTTTTTGTATATACATCAGTTGACAATGTTTAATCAAGAAACTCTAGCTACATAATCACCACAATATATGGAGAAAATACTAGGACTCATCTTGATGAGTTCTTAATCTTTTACATTTCATCAATGCTCATTATTCCTGCTACAACTTGGATGTAAGTACGATGGATCAAAGTGTAGAATTAAAATCAAGAGGTAAACAACGATACCATAATTATGCATGGAATAATTGCCATTGGAATCCCCTTAGGACTCATTGCTAGTGAATAGTCCGGTGGTGGTGGAGGATACATGTAATACCATGGAAAGTAAGGCAATATGGGGTTAGGAGGAGGAGGTGCATAATTCCAAAATGGGGGGATATTTGGCACATACCCTCCAGGCGACGGATAGAAGGGCAGTGGTGGCGGTAATTGCGGCAGATAAGGTGGCGGAGGCGGAGGTGGGCAAATTGTAGTAGGTATAGGTGGTGGTCGACAAGGGTAGGGGCACACACCGGGAGTACTATAAGGTGGTGGGGGTGAATAGTATTCTGTATTTTGGCTAGTTTGTGCCACAAATTGGGCTGGTGAAATTGCTAGTGTTATGAGACAAACTAGGATAGAGGTTACATGGATGAAACTTCTGGCCATTGAGAGAATGAGCGTGGCAAAGAAAGATGAGCAAGGAACAGAGAATGAGAAAAAAGGCCAAGTAAAGAGTAGATGGGCACTGGACGTGTGGTTGGCTACTTATAAGGCTGTAAGGGCTTTTAAATATTATTGCAAATTAATAAATGCATGAATAATGGTCATCATTGAGAGCATTAAGATTTGGGGACGTTGTTTAATTAATGCCAAAAGAAATGGCTACATAATTCACCTAATTTTGTAGGGGGTCACAAGGGAATATCGCCCCTCAATATTAAAATTTCAGAAATTCTTTTAGTCCAAACCTATAAAGAGATGAGGTAGGGATTTAGGGATGGAAAAATCGCTTGTCGTTGTACAAGTCAAGACTTGGACGATTTTAAACGTAGTATGGAGGTGAGCAAGAGGGTCGGGATGGAAGGCAGGCAGGTGCCTTACCCTGCGTGCTAGGCTAGTGTGGTTCAAGTTGAACTATCATGGGGTATGCCCACTTTACTCTAGTTGTGGGGCATAATTGAATGAACTTATAAATTTT
>Ga0325410_1003800_pt1 | contig 17020 bp, 12 predicted proteins | sample PopdelMetagenome_16_FD_206182 | JGI IMG/M metagenome (GOLD analysis project Ga0325410, IMG submission 206182) | Populus deltoides microbial communities from Bellville, Georgia, United States - Xylem-PdIQD-R3 | ecosystem: Host-associated > Plants > Phyllosphere > Stem > Wood/Secondary xylem...
GTGAAGACTCAATCAAGATGGTTTTCTAGTACGTATCTCAATTCTATTTTTGTTTATTCTATATAGAATAAACAAATTATAGAAGATTGTCCATGTATGTGTTGTACCTGCAAATTTCGATGGATAATTCTTTTGGGCTCACAAACCTGTATTGTCCTCGCAAATGCAGTGTTTTATGATTGCACTTAAGAACTTGCGGGGAAAGAAAAGCAAATGAAGAGCGGAAGCCATGGATGCCATCAAAAGAAAGGGACTAACAAAAAGTTGGGTTAGGTATATCATTATCCAAAGCCAAGTCAGCCGCAGCCCTGGTCAACATGTTTATTAGAGAGAGTCCAAGCATTGCATCGAAGCTAATAATGTTGATTGATATCTAGCACAAGCATAGAAGGCCCGGCAGGTAGTTTGAATTTTTAAGGAGTGTCTATGTGATTTTTTAATATATATATATATATATATATATATATATATATTTTATTAAGATGAATGTTTGAGCTAGCTTGCATGTATTTTAACTAATTTTACGGATCCTGAAATTAATGATCATGTAAACTTCCAGTTGTCCTGAGAAAACTCGAACTCGTGACTATTGTTGGAGAATAATATAAATCATATCTTAAAACCTCACCTAACAGCTTAAGTTATTGGGTTGAGATGATTCTTTTACATGATATCAGAACTTTGATGACCAAATGGTCACGAGTTTGAATCTCACCATCCCCATTTATTTGATAAAAATTAAGCACAAGGTAATGTAAGCCTGTGCAAGTTTCAAGCCCAAAAGGCTTTCACTTGAGGGGGTGTGTTGGAGAATAATATAAATCATATCTTGAAACCTCACCTAACAGCTTGAGGGGGTTAAGATGATTCTTTGACAACTATAGAGGAGCATTCAAGACCTGACGAGTTGAGCTATCCCTCAGTATTATGTAATCTTTTAATATTTTTTGCTTAAGTGTTGGCTCTAATATTTAAATTTAGAAAGTTAAAAAATGTAACAAAGCTATCAAGGAAGATTCTACAGATCATGAAACAGCACACAATTAGCCTCCAATCATACTAATTATTTTGTCATTCAATTTGTAATTACACCTGATTCTATGCTCAATAACTATGGCTGTAATGGTAGCATAGATTTAGCACAGACTTTCAAACATTCCTTAGATAAACTCTCCTATTGTAAATATAAGGTATTGTTGCCATCTATTGTAACTTAAGTCTTGAAGTATTGTCGGCAGATTTTTTATATGGTATCAGAGCAACAAATCTCTAACGAGCCAACGATCCAAGTATCCATCATGTCTGCTTCCCCAAATCAAACCTCAACCTTTTCTCTTCAACCCCAACCCTCTTTCGCAACAGACAAGCCACTCGTTGCTCTTAATATCACTGCACAAATCAATGAAAAATTAACCCCCTCCACCTTCCTCCAGTGGCGTGCTCAGTTTGAAGCACTCCACATCGGGTATGATTTGCTCAATTATGTTGAAGGCACATTTTCATGTCCTTTCTCCTCTGGTTCCACTATTGATGAGCTGTACAAGAACCACTAGATCAAACAAGATAAACTCATCTTGAGTGCTATTCTAGCCTCTACTTCCTCATCAATAACACTTCTCATTGCCACGGCCCCAACCTCTCATGGAGCTTGGAAAAAACTCAAAACTATATATGCTAGCAAATCTAAAACACGTGCTATGCAGTTGAAAGAGGAGCTCACATTAATCAAGCGTGGACATCGATCAATCACAGACTATCTCCATGCTATGAAGAAAGTGGCTGATGAAATAGCCATTATTGATCATCCAATTTCAGATGATGACCTAACCCTTTATGTGTTAAATGGTTTAGGTTCAGATTTTTGAGAGATTGCAGGACCTATCCGTGTAGGGAGTCCTCTCTAAACTTTGAGGAGTTACATGGGCTTCTGGTTGGCCATGAGGTGTATCTAAAGCGCCTAGAAACTGCAACATAAACCATGGTTGTCTCTGCTAACTACACGAAGACAAAGCAGTATGTGCAAGAAGGATATAATCAGGGATCCTCACGGAACAATAGGCAACACTCTCAACGTCGGCCTCACACTTTCAGTCCAGGATGAAATCTTAATGGGGCTCACCGTGACAAACGCAGCTCAAATTACAACATTGGCAGGTCCAGTAATTTCAATCGGCGCTATTAGCCCAAATGCCAACTTTGTGATCAGTTTGGTCACACTGCCAAGTTCTGCTTCCACTCAAATTCCTCAAATATTTCTGCAAACTGTGCCACGTCATTCATGGGCAAAGATAAAAATTTGCTCCTTGATTCCGCAGCCTTTTATAATATCACAGGAGATCTCTTTAATTTATCTATTCATTCTGAATATGATGGCACTGACGAAGTACTTCTTGGTGATGGTTCAGGTTTGGTAGTCTCACACGTTGGTTCTTTGGCTTTACACTCCCCCAACCGAACTTTCCTTTTGCGTGATACTCTGTGTTCCAAACCTTTGCAAAAATTTAATATTTGTTCATCATCTTACCAAACAAAATAATGTGTTTGTTGAATTTCATCCTTTTCATTTTCTTGTGAAGGACACAATCACGGAGGCGATACTACTAAGAGGAGCATGTGACGATGGCATCTATACCTTCCCCACATCAATGGTCCCCATCTCCTCCAAAAAGGTCGCTAATGTTCATGTACGAACATCATTTGATGGATGGTACAAGCGCCTTAGACATCCTTTTACTAAAATCGTTCACAGTCTTGTCAAAAGTTTTTCCCTTCCTATTACATTCAATCAAAAGTTGCTTTCATTATGTCATTTATGCTCTATTAATAAAGCACATCAACAACCATTTTGTGTCACAAGTCTTAAAAGCCATGCACCACTTGATATTATTTACACTGATGTGTGGGGTCCCGCTAGTTATATTGGTCTTGATGGATCCAGATATTATCTTATTTTTGTAGATCATTATACTAAATATACATGGTTTTACCCAATGGTCATAAAATCCGGTGTCTCTACTATTTTCCCACTATTTAAAAAGGTTGTGGAAAATCATTTTCAAAAAACTATCAAAACACTGTATTCTGGTAATGGTAGAGATTTCATTGCTTTAAAATCATCTCTCACTTCATGGCATATCTCACTATACCACTGCTCCACACACACCCTAACAAAATGGTGTTTCAAAACGTCGCCACCGTCATTTAGTTGAAATGGGCCCCACTCTTCTTCATGATGCAAATCTTGATTTTCATATTGGCCATATGCTTTTCAAACTGCATCGTACCTTACCAATCAACAACCTACACCTCTTCTCCACGGAAAATCACTCCTGGAAGTTCTTTTTGGTCAACCACCAAATTACTTAAAGTTAAAAAAATTTGGGTGTATTTGCTACACGTTTACTCGGCCTTATAATTCAAACAAAATGCAGCCAAAATCCCAAACCTTCATTTTTCTTGGCTACTCTTTAACGCAAAATGCATACAAATGTTTTGAACCCACTACAAAAAAATTCTTCACTTTATGACACGTGCTATTTGATGAACATAAATATTTCTTCAGACCATCCACGCTCGTGTCCTCTTCTTCATCTCACACAACTTAAAATTCTCAAACTTGGCTTCCCCTCCCTCCTGTTCCTTTCATGTCTGTTCTTTAACCATCAGACCTGACCCTCCAGCACCAGGAAGGTCCATCTGCCATCGCTACATCCTCTTCAGGTAATCTTGATAACTCTTTTGATCACTTCACTCTTCCTTGCTTCCAAAACCCAACCCTTCACCCACATTCTTCACCCGATCTTCTCCCTATTGCTATGCCTAACTCTTCCCCATCACCTTCTGCTACCACCTCTAGTTTCCCTCCAACCCCTCCCCACTCTCCTCACCCTATCCTTCTCGCAGCACTTGAACCTTCCTACCGCATTCACAGCATGACCATCAGATCAATGAACCAAATCTTTAAACCCAAACAACTCAACACCATATCCAAATATCCCCTTCCCCAAACCATTGAGCCAACAAGTGTGAGTCAGGCTTTATCTCAACTTTACTGGCGTACTGCCATGTCTCATAAGCTTACTGCTCTTATGAAACATGGCACCTGGGACTTGGTTCTACCTCCCTCCGATTGTCAACTAGTAGGTTGAAAGTGGGTATTCTGCACAAAACGCAAAGCCGACGAGTCAGTGGATCGTTTCAAAGCCCATCTAGTCGCCAACGGCTATCATCGACGTCCAGGTGTTTATTACAAAGAGACTTTTCAGTCCCGTGGTTAAACCAGCCACCATCAGGGTTGTCCTCTCTATTGCTGTCATATATGCATGGGAATTGAGGCAAATGGACATTCACAATGCTTTTTTAAATGGTGCACTAACTGAAACTGTGTTTATGCAGCAGCCTCCCAGCCTCAACGATTTATCCAAGCCTCATCATGTTTGTAGATTAAACAAAACACTTTATGGCCTTAAACAAGCCCCACAGGCTTGGTATACAGCTTTTAAATCTGGCATCCTTTAGCTGGGTTTTCATATCTCCAAGGCAGATTCCTCTCTTTTCATTTACAAGGACGGCACAACTCTCTGTTATCTCCTCATATATGTGGATGACCTTGTCATTACAGGGAATACTCCATCCTTTGTGCATTATGTTATCCAGCAGCTTGGTACCCTATTCTCTCTCAAAGACATGGGTTCACTATATTATTTTCTAGGTGTTGAAGTGATCCCCACTCCAGTCGGGTTGTTTCTTTCTCAGCATTAATATGTTCGTGACCTCTTAGCTACAACAAGTATGACCGGTGTGAAAAATGTCTCCACTCCTCTCTCCTCCACTCGGCCTCTTAAATTAATTGATGGCATTGCTGCTATGGATAGCTTAGATTTTCATCGCATCATTGGCAGCCTCCAGTACCTTACTTTGACGCACCCTGATATCTCATTTATTGTTAACAAACTATCTCAATTTATGCACCAGCCTACAACAACACACTAGAAAGCTGCCAAAAGGCTCCTTTGTTACTTAAAACACACCATCTTCCATGGCCTTCAGCTCCGCAAGACTGGCACCACTGCTTTACGGACTTATTCTGATGCTGACTAGGCTGGCAACATTGATGATCGCACGTCCACCTCTGCCTATATCAGTTTTTTAGGTTCCAATCCCATTTCTTGGAGTTCCAAAAAGCAACAGGTTGTTGCACGTTCCACAACCGAAGCTGAATATCGGGCTCTCACCACTGCGGCCTCTGAAACGGTGTGGTTGTCCACTCTTCTAACAGAACTATATTTTTCAGCACCACAATGTCCCCAACTACTATGTGATAATCTAGGTGCAACATATCTCATTTTCAACCCTGTTAATCACTCACCCATGAAACACATTCAAATAGATCTTCATTTTATCCGTGACTTGGTACAGAAAAGCAGTCTTCAGGTCCACCACGTTCACACTCAAGACCAATTAGCTGATCTTTTAACAAAGCCATTGTCCAGGCAACGCACTGAGTTATTACGTCACAAGATTGGTCTTACCGATGGAAGCTCAATCTTGCGGGCGCGTATCAAGGAAGATTCTGCAAATCATGAAACAGCACACAATTAGCCTCCAATCATGCTAATTATTCTGTCATTGAATTTGTAATTACACCTTATTCTATGCTCAATAACTATGGCTGTAATGGTAGCATAGATTTAGCACAAACTTTCAAACATTCCTTAGATAGACTCTGCTATTGTAAATATAAGGTATTGCTACCATCTATTGTAACTTAAGTCTTGAAGTATCGTTTGCAGATTTTTTACAAAAGCTTCCTAACCTTCGTATCAACTTCTTGTGGTTTGGATTTTCTCCAATTTAACATTTAATATGCACATCCCAACTCCTAGGCAACGTACGTTTCTATTGTTAGATGAATGCAAGTAAGCTATTGCTTTTTTCTTGGCCTTTTTGTTTGTTTGTAATAACTAATTTTCTAACCCTTCTAAGTTTTTCATTTAAAACTTAATTTTTTTAAATTTTTTCTTACTTCTATAGAGATTTTATTAGAAGTTCATTCCATGGATCTGGATAGATATTGAAGGTGATTTGATGGATACAATGCTTAACAAGGGGAAATAATGCCTACAAGATAGCACAGCTGCTAGTAGTCGCTACTAGAAGAAAAATCAAAACTGAAAATGCATTTATAGTTCCCTTGCCAACGTAGCTACTGTAGGAAGCATTCCAGGCTAATTTCAAATGCAAAAGAAGAAGGCATCGACATTACAAATATGTTTTCTGGTACCGTGAAACTTGTTAACTAAGAAATAGAGAGATTATGACCAAGATTAATATAATGAATATATAAAATATAATAATGGATAAATAAATAAATAAATAAGAAGTTATAAACACTAATTAAAAAATAAAGTGGCAAGTTAATTGTTTTAGTAAGAAGAAAAGATAAATACAAAAAACTAAACCTATAATTCTTTTTCACAACCCTATCATGAATAAAATGAAAATCTATTTCAACATATTTTATATGTGAATAAAAAACTAAATTGGTCATGAGATAAGTTTCTCTAGGAGAAAATAACAAATAATCAAGTTTATAAAATGAAAAGAGCCCTTGTAACTTATAAATAACATTAGTAATAACGACCATAGAAAATCAAGCAATTGTTTTCATCTTACTAGACTTCAAAGGGATAATATTAGGACTAAGAGAGATAGTATAAGCATTCATAGATGTTTAATCATTAATATTACCATCAAAATCAGAATCACTAAATTATATAATAAGAGATCGAAGAGGGAGTAAAAGATAAACTAAAATAAATTGTACCATGAACAGAACATAAAATACATTTATTCACAAGTAAATGGTCTTCAAATAGAGCATTCATGAATTGACAAAAAATTTTAACAATGAAAGAAATATTTGATCATGTAAAAGTAAGATATTGAAAAACTCTAACTACCTAATGATACAAAACAAAGTTAAAATAAGCAAAAGCGCTTTTATAAGTGGTGGAAAGATAAGAATCAATAACTATGATATGAAAACTGATTGATATTGGAACATACCAACCTTAATGGTAAATAAATAATAAGAGTACGAAAAGGAAAGCCTATGAGAAGTATATTATACATTAATACTAAAAAAGCAAGTTAGATGACTTAAGTCTTGAATAAAGAATTTTACACCAAGATGGGTAATAAACCAAGTCATATAAAAAGGATGGGTTTTTCTAATCTTATACATGTTTGGCCGTCCAAGTAAGGCCTGCATGTTTGAGTATGGAATCAAACATCGTGGTTCAGAATTGCGACATATATTAGACCGTTTTAGCTATTATCTATTTTTGAAAAAATTTATGTTTTGAGCCTGAAAAGGTTCATTAAATCATAGTTTTTTTTAATCTAAGTTTTAGAGAGTTAAAAATTTTACAATTGTAATAAAATTTGGAAATAGTTTTTCCTATATAGGAACTATACCCAAAATTTTATCCTATTTAAAAAACCTATAAAAAGCCACAATAACCCCAATCAACAAATTATATTTAAACTCAATAAATTCTCACATTTCATAATCATAAATAGCCCTAGGAATGCATTAAAAAAAACATATATACATACAAAATAAATAAATAATAATTCAATAATACAATATTCAAGCAATCCTAAAATATATAAACATAACTCATCTATTTATCTACGTGAACGTCATCTACTTGATGATCTAGACTCATCAGTAGTACGACTGGATCCAACTCATGCACTTACCTGAGTGACCTTGTCCTCTACAACAACATTATTAAGAGTTAACCTCGCTCCAAATGTATCAAGTCTAGCGCGACAAACATTTAACTACTAGGACACAGTGATGTAAACTTTTGTTTTTTTGTTAGTATTACAAGATAAGATATGGCCTCTCAACCCTTCTGTAGCATGAAGCCAACATAATATTAATAAAACATTAATGTTAAATTAAAAGATCAATACATAAAACCCAATGTTTAACAAATATTAATTATTAAAATATTTGATTAATTATGAGATTTTAAATCCGCTGGACATGTTGCTTGTACTGCATGTATCCAGGTGGAGAAACTTAATCTGGATCCGGAGTAATGACCTGGCATGTGATACTCATATACCAAATCATATACTCCTCATCTGTAATCACATGATGCATCTCTATAAATTTCACATTCCTACGTGCATCCCACTATGTTACATAAGCTTCACGTTAGCTTAACCAATCATAACCATCATTTTTACCTCGACGAGTTATAGCATGCAATGCATCACTAATATCGATATCAACTGGAATGTGTTGTTTATAGCCAAACTATCACATTACCCAGTCTGGGCAATGTAGCTCGACCATATAAAAAATATCAGCGAGATCACTGATGTCCACATGTTCATCCCACTAGTGCAAACAACCAAAGCAACTGGTAATCTTTCAGCCGAATAAGGTGTCCACATGACCTATAGAATATACATTTTTTAAATATTAAACAACAATAATTTGATGAATTGTAATGATTTTTATTAAACAGATGATTGAAAAAAATACCTAGATAACATGTTACCTATCTAGCTTGCTCCGATAAAATGCCAACATGTGTTGGATTATTTTCAAATACTCTACTAGCACACCTCTTAGCATTAAAAATATTATAGTTTAATTGTATTTTTTAAAGTTATAATTACACAATATAAATGCACATAATTGTAAAATAACATCGTAGTATATGTATCCGAGTGGGAGATGAATTGTAACCCCCATTGTCTGGAAAACCATAAATGATAATCAGGGTATCTGTGGTTTGCCAACATGAAGACGTTCCCACGTCCAAAATTGTTATTTGTGTTAACAACAAACATTTAAAGTCTAGATAGTATTTCTCGCTTCATACATATTGAAGTAATAAACATTCCCCAACATATTTAACCTCCTTCATGTATGCAAGACATATATGTTTATATAACCATGCCAAGACAGTAGATCTCTAGCTATATGTGAGGATGATGTTAAAATCATCCAAGAGAATCATTTAATAATACACTAGTAAATAGATAGAGTGTATATGTTATGACATGCCTACATAACACATTAAAATTATCATAATAATTCACACAAACTTAACAAATAATCAACATATTAGATTTATAATGTATTTTGTACTTTCACATGCCCTCCTCGTTAGCATCAACTAGTGATGTTAAAATGTTTCCTCAACCCACTTAAGATGTATGCTACCCTCCTTTGATTCAGAAAGATGGTGTCAATCTAGATGATCGCTTGTATAACACATTCCTATTATAAAAACCAGAAGATGTGATTGTTTGGTCATCAATGGGTAGTCCAAGCAAAACCACCATATCTTTTAGTGTCAATGTCTTCTCTCCATGCCTAATTAAGATTATACTTTTTCTTTATGAAAAACTTTTATAAATTAATTAATATGTAGTGCAACTTTTTTTTTTTGTGGTAATGACTTTTTATTTATTGTTATTAAACTTATTACATGGGATTTTTATGCGTAATTGATAGATAAATCATTTTATTAGTGCATTAATTTAAAGATTTATTGCAAAAGACCTGAGGTTAACAAGCAAGGCTACATATATATTTAAAAAAAAAACTAAATTTGATCAGTATGGACTCCTTCATAGTTTGTTGTGGACTTACATAGTTAAATTATTATTTTACCCTCTATAATTGAAACCTTATAGCATGTTTCCAAGGATAATATGGTCAGTCTCATGGGACACATTTTCTATTACAAGATTGAATGAGGGTAGAAAATTCTTTGAACCTTTTATTTGCATAGTATAATGTATAAAATACCTTTAAAAGTCAAATTTCCTTAATTGTATGAGCATGGGCATTTTTTATTTTTTGAGCACATTGTAATTACTAGAGTATTCTTAGAAGCAAAAATCTATAGCTAAGATTAAGAGGCTTTTTTTTGTTGTTTTATTATGTTTTTTCTTATAAATATCATGTGGGGTTAAGACCTCTTCGGTAATTTCATAAATTAAATTAAAAAGAGAGAGAAAAGTTGTTGGCATATGCAATGCACATGCTAGAGTGTGGGAGGCGCTCATGTTCTTTTTTGTGGCATGGGTGTTACCTCCTGGTGGCAAAAAAAGCCAATCATCGTCTTATCTGGTGGAGCATGTGGAGGCACATTCATGAAGGCGGCACGCGAAAGCCATATCGTTGTGGTTAAGCGGTTACTAGATTTTTTTCTACCCCCTCTTTTTCTGTCCCTTCCCCTTGGAAAACGAGCTAGCCCAACCAAAACTAAAGAGTTTTCTTCCATTTTCTTCTTATTTCAATTGTGACCCTCATTTTTTTTATTGCTCTTTATTTATTTTGAATTCTTTTTTTAATTAAATTTTTTCATTTTCATCCCTTAGCACTTTATCCTATTTGGTATATATATCAAATTTGATCCTTAGTTTTTTATTGTCATTTTTAAAACAGTTTGTTTTCAATATTATCCCTTATGATTTTATTTAATTTAATTTTTATGTGAGATTTAACCTTTATTATTTTAATTGTTTTTTTAATTGATTTTATTTTTTCAATTTCACTCTTCAATATTTGATTTGTTTATAATTGAGTTTCATTAAATGTTTTTGCGTGTAATGATCATAATCTCATAACCTAAGTCACGAGTAAGAAATTTTAACCCGGATCGATATTGATCTTTTTTTTTTCACTGATTTTATTTTTTGATTTCACTATTGAACATTAGATTTATTAAATATTAAGCATCTTTAATTTTTTTTGTTTTGCTTTCTATGATGATATATCGGCCTCACAGTTTAGGTCACACATTTTTCATACTAGCTCGGATTGACTCGAGGTTTTTATATCATTTTATTATTATTTTATGTCAAATTTGTTCATCATTATTTTATTTTTTTTATCATTTTTAAATTTGATTTTATTTTTTAGTCTTTAACCTTTAGCATTGGATTGTTGAGGATTGAGTTTGTTATTTTTTCAATGCGGTCATCCTTATTTTATAACTCGGGTCACGAGTATGAGAAGTGAGCTTGAGTGGACACCGGTCTTATTTTTTAATTTTTTTCTACACCTATTTTCTTTCTTCATTTCTTCCTTTGACTTTGAATTTCTTAAATATTGATTTTTTATATGCTTTTTATGAAGATGCCTCGACCTCACGATCCAGGTTATTATACCAACTTGGATTGAGTCAGAGCCTGTTTTTCATTTTTCAATTTTTCTTTGCCTTTCACATTAAGGTTTATAACTGAGTTCATAAAATTTTATTTTGCTTTAAAACATGTTTGCAATGCTTTAACATCATTTTTTAAGTTATGAAAGAAATCCGTTTGGCCTGCAGCGAAACACTGACCTCCTATCTAGTACTATTGATTTTTTAGATGGTAGTTTCAAATGGTCATGTTTCTCAAATTGTAGATATTTGTATATGTGTGTGTGTTGTGTCATTAAAGCTTTAGTGAATGATGAAAATTTGTATCATTAGTAAGCTTAAGTTATCAAATAACTATCAAACTAGTTAATGTGACTTGTGCTTTGTCACATGTCATATATTTTTATTTCCTATATAAACAAATTGTATATGCAAGATTTTTTGATGCATTTTTGTAATTAAAATTTTTTAAGTGCAAATCAAAAATTTATGCATATATGTAATCAAATAAACAAAAAATTATGTGTGCTGATAAAAAAAAGGCATTAACGATAGCTGAAAATAAAACTGGAAAAATCAAAAGATATATATAGATCAAGATATTTAATCTCATAAGATATGACATTTACCAGGTTGTATTTACTAAATTTTTTTTATTAAAATAATTTTTTATTCAATCAAATGAAAATAGAAATAGACATACATTAAATTGATTGAATAAAAGAGAAGAAAAAAGAATATTATGCAAGGTTGCACATACTACAAATATTATCTAGAAATAAAAAAAAATATTTTCAAAAATCAAGTTCATATATATAAAATATTAAAAAAAATTATAGATGAATCAGAAACATCGCTTAAAAATATTATATGCACACAAAATAATTAAAAAAAACTCTTTATCCAAAAAAGATTAAATAAGCAAATAAAAAAAATATAGATGTGTGATATTAACTCAAACATAAATTTAAGAAAAGACATATTAAAAAAAGTATCAATAAAAAAAAGAAAATTAGAAAAAAAAAGAAATAATAATCACGGTGTTGTGGTTTAACTTGTCAAACCTATGATTCAGATCATGATATCAACTAGGTTAAATAACTTTTCTCTCTTAAATTTACACTTTCTCTCTCTTTATATATATTAAAAGAACAATAAAGACCCAAAAAAGAGCTCAAGATGCTCAGGTCATTCCAAGGAAAAGCCCATGCACATGGGTGGGCTTTCAAGGTCAAACACCTTTTATTTTAGGGGCCAAAAAAGAGCTCAGCGCACCTAGGCTTACTTTTATTTTTTTACAGGGGAGGATGACTTCCCATCCGCTTTTTTTTTCAAAAAAAATACCATGCGACATGTTGCTTGTGAGCCTAGATTCTAACCACCACTTACTAGGCTGAAAAATTGAGGCAACACCTCTTTTGCTCAAAAAAACCTATTTTTCAAGTAACTTCAACTCAAAAAAACCTCACTGACACTCTTAAAACATCCATAAACCAATTCATCAACTTAAAATACCAAAACAATGTTCAAAAACTCGAAATCAAATCGGGTTAGATTTATCTTTCTTGACTTAGATTTGTTTTTTCAAGCATTATTGAGGCTTTAAACAACTACTATCGAACCCTCTCATCTCATGGAACTTGTGGACACTAAAAAAAAATTCTATTTTAGCCGTTAGAAATACCTTGAGCAGTGATTTTTTTTCTTATCATCGGAATCCAGCGACCCTTCTCTCTCTCATCTCTCTAATTAGGTACTGAAAAATAATACAACTAAAGTTTTGTACCAAAACTGATTTAAAAAAAATTAAATGGACCTAAATTGTATAATTTGTGTAATTTTTAAAATTTGAGGACCTAAATGTATTTTTTCATGAAATTTTTGGCACGCCACCTATATTTGATGTCTTTTTTTCATTTCAAACCCTTTTCTTCCAATTCAACCATTGCCTATGAAATCAAAAGCAATTTGCCTTCAACAAGGATTAAATTGTCTAAAATAAAACTTTGAGGACCAGAATGAATTATGAAAAATACATAATATGTCCATAGTGTTTTGTTAGTATATGAAAAAGGCCATTTATAATGAAAAACCTACACCCTTTAGTGTTTTATATAATAAAACTTCTATCTGAAAAGGAAGTCTTTGTTTTGAATTTTCATCTAAACACGAAAATTACATTATGGTTTAAGTCGTATACATGTTAAGATGTTAATATCACATTTGATACATGATGAATATTTTGGACTAGAGCCTTGAGATAGAGTAAAAAATGGTAATATGTAAAATATTAAAGATATGTGGTAGGAGTTGATTGGGTTATGTTGGGGCAACTCCTACTCGATTTAATTTTAATCTCAAGCTAGGTAAGGAGTTGAGTTGAGAGATTTCAAAGTTGACCTATTAGGCTGAGTTTAATAGAAATGTCAAATTAAAAAAACTAAGAGTCATTGATAATTCAATGTAATAGAATAATTACCATTTTACTTTTTCAACAAAAAATCAATTAACTTGATATTGGGGGTAAAATAGATTTTTTCATAGAGTCCATTAGTCATTATGAGATTGATTGGGGATAATTTAATTTTTTTTTGTTTAATTGCATAGTATAATGACTATATTACCCTAAAAAGCAAATTTTTTTAAAAGGTTAAACATGAGCAATTCAATCTTTTACGTTTTAGAAGCACACTATAAAAACTATATTACTTTTAAAAGTAAAAATGGTTAAACTTACATCTAGGGAATTTTTAGTATTCTAAAATTAGTTTTTTGTTTTTTTAATAAACAAGTTGACATGAGAGCGATTTGGTCTTTTGAAGGCACTTGTGACGCATGCGTTACCGAGTAGGCAATGCATACAACATCATCCCATGTCCAAACATTGTTTTTCAGGGCAATAATAAAAATGTCTTATCATGCTCTTTTTTGTGTGCAATGCATGTACACAATGGCGCGGTGGTTGAGCTCCGATAGACCCTTTTCTTCTCCTCTCTCTTTTCTCTCTCTTTCTATCACCAAACTATTAAAGTGTCATTTGATTTTTTTTTTCAATTTCATTCTTATTATTTTTATTTTTATTTTTTTTATCATTTTTTGATTGATTTTTTTCTTTAATTTTTCCCTTTGTCATTTGGTTTCATTTAATTTTTATATCAAATTTAGTCCTCATTCTTTTGATTGTTGTTTTTTTTTTCTCTTTTTCCTAATTGAATTTTGTCTTTAATTTCATCCTCCAACATTTGATTTCAAATTATCTTTATATCAAATTTGGTCCCCATTCTTTTAATTATTATCTCTCTTCTTTTGGATATTTTTTTATTGTATTTTTCTCAATTTCATCTCTCAATATTTTGATGATTTATAATTTTGCTTCATTATTTTTTAGGGCTTGACTTCTATGGGTTAGTTCCAAGCTCATGATGAAGGTCAAATACTTCGAAGGTTAACACATATTGATTTTGGTTTTTTTTCTTTTTTAAATTGGTTTTTTTTTTCAATTTAGTCATTTAATATTTGATTTATTAGGAATTTATCTTTCTTTGTTTTTTATTTTTTTATGGGGTTATCCCAATCCTCTATCTATGGTTGCAATGTTAGCTAGTTAACTCAAGTTGACTCAGATTTTTTTTGTTGCTTTTTTTAATTATTTTTTTAGTTTTGCCCTTCAACATTGAATTGTTTTATAATTGAACTTCATAGTTTTATTTAATATGCTTTCGACATGGTTACCCTAGTAAAATAGCCAAATCATAGATTTGGCATGCTAACCCGAATATTCTCAAGTCAATTTTTTTTTATATATTTTTTACGTTGTCAAATTTGTTGTCACTATATTTATTATCATTGTATTTTTTTATTCATATTATTTAAATTAGCTGAGTTTATTAAATACGATCAAATTAATGACCCGAGTCTCAAATTTTTTATACTTTTTCAGGAACTCTTTCATCGTCATAACATCTTTTTCTACATGTAGAAAAATTTAGGCCAACTTGCAATAGTCATTTTTAAAGAGCAATTGATTTTAAATTCTTGAGAAAAGGTGAGATTAAAAAGGGAGGGATCAGAATGAAAAACATAACAAACACATAGGTAGCGTACCACAAGTTTTAAAAAAATACACTTTGATCCTCCAACTTAAACAACATGCAAATGATACAATTTCGATCCCTCAAAATTGTTCCAATTCTATTTTAATACAAAAGGTTTATTTTTGTTATTTTTTGGTCCGTGGTTGAGAGAGAAGAGAATGAGAGGTCGCTGGATTCTTGTGGTAGAGAGAAACATGTTGTTGGCACCAATTTATGCCACCAAAATAGAGGATATTGGTGTCAAATTGTTCCATTTGATGAGGGGAGTTCATATTAGTTGTTTATATACCTTAAAAGTTCATAAAAAAAAACAGATTTAAGCTTGGGTTGATTTTTTATTTCGGGTTGAGTTTGGTTTTTTGAGGCATGGACAAGTTTGTCATGGTTTCTATGGTGTTTTAAGTTAAAAACGGGTTGAAAAGGAGATTTTTGGGTCAAAAGAACATAGACCCTGATTTTCTGGCCACCACAGTGACTAAAATCTAGGAAAAACAAGCGACGCGTCCACTGTTTTGTTTTTAAAAGAGGCGAACGACATGTCATCTGCCCCAGGTGTAGATAAAAAAGGGGTCCAGTCGCACGAGCCTTTGGTGAAATGGGTCAAGCAGGGTAGCCAGTCCTAGTAGCATTTGACCCTGTTTTTCCCCTAATTTTTTTTTCAATTGATGCTTTTTTTTTTAAAAAAATTAATTATATTGACATTAATATCCCTTCTCTTTTTTATTTTGTTTAGAGAGCCTCTTTTAAATAATGATGATTTTTTTGGTTATGCGTAAATTTTTGGAGAGATTTTTAAGATTCGTCTTTGGTTTCGTTTTTATCTTTTATATAGATAAACTATATTTTTGAAAATAACAAATATTTATTTTCAAATGATATTTCTAATATGTGTAGTTTTACATGTTATTTGTATTTTTTTTTCCTTTTGTTTTATTTAAGCAATTTAATGTTTGTCTATTTCTATTATGGTTTGATTAATTTGCAAACATAATCAAGTAAATATCCTATCTTTCGAGATTAAATATATTGATCTACATCTGTCTCTTGGTTTTTAAAATTTTGTTTTTAGATGTCATTAATGATTTTTATTTATTTATTAGCATACATAATTCTTAGTTTATTTAATTATATATGTACATAAACTTTTTAAATTATAAAAATACAATAAAATAATCTACATATATAACTTTTTATGAAAAATAAAAATACTTAACCCGAGGCTAAAACATAACATGTAACTGGTAATGATAAATTTCCTATAACGCGTGAGGAGATGAACAACACAGAACTCTGTTAGATTTGTTCTCCATAATTGACTTGGCAGGGTACTCGATACTAAAATAAAAGATAAATAATCCAAGAAAAACAATACCAAAATAGGTAGGTGGTAGGTGGCGTGATAAGACAAAGCTAACGATTGAAGGTGAAGCTGTCCATTCATCAGCTCGACTACTCTAACCCATCATTTAAACGATATATGGAGAGGTGGGAATGCGCTTCTTGCATGACCGCAAATAATTCCCATAAAAAAAAAGAGGATCTAAACTGCTAAAAAAGGCAAAAAAGAAGGAAAGAAAGAAAGGTAAGGATAGCATGGATAGACGACCTAACAGCCAACCATAGCCGAACCGCCTCCCCCAGCAAAATTAATATTCAACCATGACACCATTCAAACCCTTCACCTACACACTTGCTGTCTCCATCAACGACTCTCTCTTCATTCTACCAACAAAAATGATA
>Ga0325410_1003802_pt1 | contig 17017 bp, 6 predicted proteins | sample PopdelMetagenome_16_FD_206182 | JGI IMG/M metagenome (GOLD analysis project Ga0325410, IMG submission 206182) | Populus deltoides microbial communities from Bellville, Georgia, United States - Xylem-PdIQD-R3 | ecosystem: Host-associated > Plants > Phyllosphere > Stem > Wood/Secondary xylem...
TTAAATATTGTTTCATTCTCTCTCTTTTATTTTCCAAACAAATTGAATTAACTTTGTTTTTTTAAATAATGATTCATCTTTTAAATTTTTTTAGTTGCATGGTACTTCAAAGATTAGTTTGATTTGTATTGATTTTTTTCCTTTTAAATTTTATATGAATTAGTACTTATATAAAGTTTTTACAAAAACCAAAATAATTTGTTATTAGCAACAATATTTAGCCCCTAAAATAAAATAAATAAAAACATTTTAAATAAAAAGAAGAGTTAGTGTAAAACATTTGTAATTACATCTATATTTTATTTCTACTGTAAAAATTAGTTTTTTATTTTAATATTTAATTAGTATTAACAAAAAAAAATTTGATTTATATATTTTTAGTTTATTTTATAAAATATAAACAATATATTTTTGTTTCTCAATTAAAAAAATAATAAATAAAATATATTTATAATCAAAATTTTATATTAAAAACTAACTTAAAACCCAATAAACATGTTCTCGTGAACGAACTTTCTCAATGAAAAACAAAATTTAAAAATGCATTCACAACATTCACATATTTTTTATTATATTTAAAATTACCTTTTAATTCTATCTCAGTGTACCGCCGATGACAGGACTAGCATGCCTTCAGTCTCCTTTAAGTATGAGTTTTTTTTTTTTTTTTTAAAAAAAAAAACCCGAGAGAAGCGGTCGTGTCACGTGTACCATTCTCACCCTCACAAGTCACAACTCACAAGCCCACACTGGACCCCACACCCTTTCTCTATCTACTCCCCCACCATCTCATTCTCTGTGACTCCAAATGCAAGTATGCAACACAAAAGAAAAGCACAGAGACAGCACAGATTTTGTTTTATTTTACACTACACCGGAAGTCCGAAACAAACAACGAATATCAGTTCTTTTTTTTTTTTTTATAAATGGAAGAGGTTTCAACGGGGGCCATCGTCCCAGCGGTAAAGCCAGAGCCGAAACCCTCAACATCCACGGCTGCCGCAGTTGCGTCGCCTGAGCCCTCCTCCGCCCCAAGTGCAGAAGAAGCTGAGTTAGAGAGGGATTTCCTCTGCCCGATTTGCATGCAGATTATAAAAGATGCCTTCCTCACAGTATGTGGTCACAGCTTTTGCTACATGTGCATCACCACTCACCTCCGTAACAAGAACGATTGCCCTTGCTGTAGCCATTACCTCACTACCAATCAGCTCTTCCCTAATTTCTTGCTCCAAAAGGTTTTTTCCACCTTCTATTTGCTTCTTAATATCTCTAATAATTGAAATTATCGATTTGTTTAATTTAACACACTGATTAATTGTCAATTTTGAAAAAAAGGGATTGAAAACTAAAATAAATAAATAAAAATTTTGAAATGATATTCACTTGGAAATTGCAGCTCATTGTGAGTTGTTGTGTACGGTTCACATGTGTAGCTATTAAAGAAGGCCTCTGCTCGTCAAACATCCAAGAATGCGTCGCCTATTGAACATTTTCGCCAATCCTTGCAGCAGGTCAGTCCATTGCATTCTAAATCACTTTAATTTTGGTCTTCACCTTGTAAATCACTTTTTTGTGATTTTAAATGGGAAGATTAGGAGAATTGTAGCTTTGCATGGAGTTGGAAGGGCGATTTGCTTGTTACTCACATAATTCCGATAAGACAAGAGTGGCGAAAGAGCTCCTTGGACCGAATGCTTGTAGTTGTATTTTGAGACGTTAGTTTGATGATATTCTACCACTGTTAACAATTGTAAGAAATTTGCATGAAATTTTTACTACTCTGAAAAACTGTGTGATTGTTTATTCTGCAATCTCTGAAATTTTCGTGGGGTTGTTTAGATGCAGAAAACAGATTAAGTCATGCACAAAATTGATTTTTCCTTTCACATGCATGTGAAAATGACACATTCTCGTGATTGCTAGTCAGGGTTGTGAAGTTTCAATTAAGGACCTGGACACCCTCATGTCACTTCTTGCAGAGAGGAAGAGAAAAATGGAACAAGAAGAAGCTGAGAGAAATATGCAGGTGCTGCTAGACTTCTTGCACTACTTGCGGAAGCAAAAGGTGGATGAATTGAATGAGGTATGCTTCTAAATGCTTGGCCTGTTCAATCCTCATCTCCCTTCCCTTCCATTATGGATTGATGGATGGATTCTTACTTTCCATTAATATCTTCCAATCTTCCTTTGTGTTTCTGTGTTTTTGACTTATTTGATTGTTGATGGACCTACCATCCATAATGTTTGTTGAGATGGTTATATTTGTTGATAAATAGATTGATGGATGGATTCTTACTGTTGTAGGTACGCACTGATCTTCGATATATTAAGGAGGACATAGATGCTGTTGAGAAACACAGAATTGAGCTGTATCGTGCCAGGGATAGGTATTCTATGAAATTGCGAATGCTTGGAGATGATCTCACTGTGAGAAAACCGTGGCCTTCAACAATTGATAAGAACCACAGTGGTGTTGTCACCAGTTCTCTTAATGCCAGAGGGCTGACTACTGGGAATATTCCAACCAAGAAAATGGATGGAAAGGCTCAAGTAAGCTCTCATGGGCTCCAGAGAAAGGATACATCGGGTGGGTCTGACCCACAATATAATCACTCAGGTTTATCTGCAGTGAAGAAAAAGCGCGTGCATGCACAGGTTGGTAATCTTTAATGGAGTTTGTTGCATGTTTGTTAATGGGAAGTATACAACTCCGACTCTTCAATATACAAGTATTGCGTGGATAACAAAAAGCCAAAAGCATAAAACCTAATGCTATTGGTCAACCTCATTGGTTTTTAGATGTCAATACAGCTAGCAATCTAGCTCTGCTCAACATGAAAGAATCTCATCCTACTCACATTGAGCTGATTATGTGTATATTATTGTTGCGGTGCGATTTCCTGGATTACTTTTTAGGAACCATTTTTAGAAAATTTCAAATGATGTTTCATTTTCTCCTTGATTCATTTTTCTCTCATTGCAGTTCAATAACCATTTTTAGAAACTTTCAAATGATGTTTCGTTTTCTCCTTGATTCATTTTTCTCTCATTGCAGTTCAATGACCTGCAAGATTGTTACTTGCAAAAGCGCCGCCAGTTGGCAAATCATCCACATAACCAGTCAGAAAGGGATAAAAATGTCATTCATAGAGAGGGCTACAATGCTGGTCTTGCAGATTTTCAATCTGTGCTGGGTACATTTACTCAGTACAGGTATAAATACCAATTTTCATTTCATTTTTGAAATATTTTTCTATGTTGGCATATTACCACGTTTTTATCTCATATGTTTGTGGTTCATGTGTATTTTTCATTTGTTTTTTTGACACAGTCGGTTAAGGGTCATTGCTGAACTCAGGCACGGGGATATATTTCACTCAGCCAATATAGTATCAAGGTTAGTTAACACTATTGAATGCCCATCAGATTAGGTGAATTTGGGATGACAAATTGTTTTATTTTTCTTTAGGATACTTGAATACTTCATTATATTTCAGATACAAAATTGTGCTGGAGCAATTGTCAGTTGTAAATATACAAGTGGTGTTTCTTCATAAGGAAAGTAGCTTTTGTCTTTGTTGAATGGTATCCCTAAATAAGTAGCAAGTAATCTACAAAAACATTTTGATGGTTAAAATAATTGGATGCAATAATTGGTAGTTGGTGTACTTTACTGGTTGAAGTGGTGGAGGGTTGGTTTTCATGATGCTACCTGTAGCATTTGTTGAACATGTTATTATTCTAATGGATCCAATAAACTCTTACTTGAGTTATCAATCTAGCTTCTCTTTCTGTCTTGTGTTTTATGTTAACTTTTACATTTTATTCAATTCTTCTGAATTGTATCAACTTAAAATGTGGACTGCAGCATAGAATTTGACCGTGATGATGAATTTTTCGCTACTGCTGGAGTTTCACGGCGAATCAAAGTGTTTGACTTTTCTTCTGTAAGATAACGGTCTCAATTTTTATTTCAAACTCCTTTTCATTTTTGCATAAAATGTTTAGGGAAACAAGAAAAAGAAATATGCTGTAGACAGAGTTATGTCCTGCAGTTTGATCATGGTAGTATTTGAGTGTTTCCATCCATGGGCACATTCCATTGAGTAGTTTGTGGATTTGTAATAGAAAGTCTGATCAAGTGTTTGATGGGTGTATTTTCACTAACATCTTAAAATTCTTCATTCACAAAAATTCTATGGAGAGCTAGATTCAATCTGACCAGAATACTCTTCTGTGGTTCTACCTGCACATATGAAACGTTCTTTTTTTTGTTTTGCAGTCAGGGGTATCCTGAGTGCAACTTTCGAGTGCCAGTAAGCCACATTGAGATTAGGGGATTTATGAAAACTTTGCTTCTCTAGCTTGAGGTTTGAACACTGGTAGCTAAGGAAGGAGCACACCCTTCTAAACATCAGGCCAAACTTCTGTGCTTATGAAAAATGAAGAGCAGTGTTTTCATTTAATAATTTTTTGGTACTTATTGGAAGCCATATTCAATTTTGTTGGACATGTATTCCACTTTGTCGACATCTCGTGGTCTGGTGGTTTTACCATATAGGAACTCAGGAAATCTACCAGAGGAGAGCATTAATATAATACTTCCTGGTCGTTCGAGTTACTGTAGTCTGAACATGAATCAATGTGTTCTTTAGCTGGTTATTTATCATTGACTATGCTATTTCCCTCCAGGTTGTGAATGAACCTGCAGATGTGCACTGCCCTGTTGTGGAGATGTCTACACGTTCTAAACTTAGCTGCTTGAGTTGGAACAAGTTTACTAAAAATCAAATAGCCAGTAGTGATTACGAGGGAATAGTAACTGTTTGGGATGTGACAACCAGGCAGGTACTAATTGAAGTATTGTGGTCAACTTTTAATACTATTATATTACTTATGTGCTATTACCTTAGTTTGCTTACAAACATGTATTAACTTGGCAGAGTGTGATGGAATACGAAGAGCATGAAAAACGTGCATGGAGTGTTGATTTTTCTCGCACAGAACCTTCTATGCTTGTATCTGGTAGCGATGATTGTAAGGTATGCTAAAACTAATCTGTATCAAGTCTAGTTTACTTACAACTGCACAGTTTAGAATCTCTACCAAAAAAAAAAAAATAAATAAAGCAATATCTAGGATGGGATTGCTGTCCAGAAGAACCAGGCAAACCTGTGGTATTATTGTGCATATTTTATTTGGTACTCTGTACTTCTGGAAAATTCTGCTCTACTTTTCTACCAAGTTTGAGTTGGTTATACTGGTTTTCTGGTTTTTCATATATGCATTATTTCCAATTGCAATAATGATGCTATAATTTTCAATAGCATTCAAACTCTTGCATTTTCATGGGAGTTTTTTTTTTTTTTTCATTGCTAGTATGAAAAAGCCCCCAGGCAATTTCTTTGGTTTTGTTATTAAAGCACTTCCTCTGTAAGCTTGCAAAGAGATCAGTGGTGCCCTTCCATATCTTTTTTGCAGAAATATGAAGTTTTATTTGTTTTTTATTGTGGACATGAAGAAAATAATTTAATATGAAAATTCTACTGCTGGTGTCACACGGGAAAATTCAGATACACAGGTAGGTGCATGTTCCTGTGCATGAACACTGGTATTGAATAGCTGTGATGACCTGTTGAATGATGATAATTTGGGTTATGCTTCTGCCTATTTTTCAAGATAAATTAGCAAAGTGCCTATAATGAATGGAAAGTCTATGTTTTACATGGAAACAGTTTTATGTGTAAAGTTCAAGTTGTGAAGCATGTGCTGGCAAGACAAACAACACCAAAGTAAAAATATTATATGGTGGCATGGTCGTCCTCTTGAGTTGTATTATATTCAAAGGGAGGTACATTTTTACTAACAATATTTTGAATCCATGCTCTATGTAAACCAGGTCAAAGTTTGGTGCACAAAGCAGGAGGCTAGCGTTCTAAACATTGACATGAAAGCAAATATTTGTTGTGTCAAGTACAATCCTGGATCTAGCAATTATATTGCGGTATGCTCCTACAACGAACAACTTTCTTCTTTTTTTCTTCAAAGAGACAAATAACTATTCTTGACTTGGTCTCATACTCCAAATCCTTGCACCTATACAAAAGCAAGCATTCGTGCATGGATTAAGACATTCTGCTATTTGAAATCCACTTTTGGGTTTATTTGGTGTTTGGGTTTGGGCCTTGCACACTTGATAAGGGAGTGGGATGATGTGGCCTACTAACCTTTTATGAAAATCTTAACCGTAAGGATTTGTTTGTTAGGAGGTGAAAGAGGGGGGATAGTTAGCCTAGTAACTTCCCACCCCCTCTCATCTTGTTTAGAACACAAATGAGGAGCATTTAACCTCAAAAGTGAGGTGCATTGAGAGTAAGTTGTACCTTTGAAAACTCGTGTTTTTCAATACATCAATTATTTTTCCTTATGAAAAGTGGGACGTTGTTGACATGTGGGTCCCATCAATTATCTTTATTTCCAACACATCCAACCAAACACCATTAACACTTCGCAGTTAATATTTTATTACACTCTTAATCTTTTAAAACTTAAACCTCTTAAATGTTTCACCTCCGAATTTTTTATCTGATACCAAATGCAACTTAGTGAAAGCATTTGTTTAATGTGACCTTGAAGAAAGGCTGGGTTAATCAGATGTGTGTAATGCACATCTTTCATGAGGTACCTTTGATTATTTAAATCACAATTTCATAACACCGTGGAGCTTCACCCTCTGGAATGGACGTACTCCTGTTATTTATTTCCATACAGAATATATATAACCTTATGCATGAATTCTGAATTATTTTCAGGTTGGTTCAGCAGACCACCAGATTCACTACTATGATTTGAGAAATGTCACCAATCCACTCTATGTGTTCAGCGGGCACAGGAAAACTGTTTCATATGTAAAATTCTTATCTAACAGTGAGCTTGCTTCAGCGTCAACAGACAGCACATTAAGGTTATGGGATGTAAAAGAGAATCTGCCTGTAAGTCATCTGTTCATGAAACAGTTATGGTTGCACCTTTATTTTTCAATATAAATACTCTATACTAGCAATAATGTAATGCTTGAGCCCCAAAAGAGATCAAATATTATTTGCTTTTTCCCAAAAGAATTATTTCTATCTTGCATTTCATATCTTGAGTCTTCATACATAGTATCGATTCCCATAAGCTAAATTGGATTTTGACTTGGGACTTCATAATTTCATAAGCTAAATTGGATTTTGACTTGGGACTTCATAATTTCAAATTGTTGACGGGAAAACGAGTCATTTCATGAATTACACATGGAAAATCGTTTTCAAATGATGGTCCTCGTAAAACATTTGCAATAACTGAACCGATTAAGTTCTAAATCTGGATTAGTTTCTTATCCTACAGTCTGAAAATTTTCCTTGTTGGATAAATTACTGGAAGATTGTGCTTGCTTGAATAGATTGACTTTCATCCACGTTATTTTAGTATTCCCCTTGGCTTTGTGTGATTGGCATCGTTTCTTTTTGTTTATTGCTTAAATGATATATTAGGCAAAGTTGAATAGCTAAGTCACGCCTTTTGAGTTATGCTTTCAGGTTCGTACCTTTAGAGGCCACACAAACGAGAAAAACTTTGTGGGTCTCTCAGTAAGCAGTGGATATATTGCATGTGGGAGTGAAACAAATGAGGTGTTTGTCTACCATAAGGTTAGCTATAAATAAACATCAGCCTTCGTAAATTTTCATTTCCAAGTTCATCAAAGTGATGTTTTGGCTTTTATTTTGCAGGAAATCTCTAAACCTGTGACATGGCATAGATTTGGTTCCCCTGAGATGGATGATTCTGATGAGGATGCAGGATCTTACTTCATCAGTGCTGTTTGCTGGAAGAGTGATAGTCCTACAATGCTATCTGCAAATAGTCAGGGTACAATAAAAGTATTGGTTCTTGCAGCTTGAAAAAATTATAAAAACAAGAAAAAATGAAAGTAATACAAGCACAGAAAGAACTTGTGCTGGAATTGTCTGTTCTACTGTTATGGAGACAGTTCTCACTGTTTTGTGGATGTAAATTGGAGCCTGAAGCCGAGTGGATCTTCTTCTTCTTTTTTTTTAACTTGACGAATTTTGTCGGGGTTTTACAGTTCTGGAGGCTGTGAATTAAGGAAAATTACCTCAAGAAAATCATTACACAACCAGTTTCATGCGGATCAAAACTGCGATTGGTTGGTGCAGTGGACCCTAATATGAAAATACTGGGTGCTGCAACAGGGCCGTGTAATGGTTTCTCATGGGTTAAGTAAATCTCATAGATCATGTAAATAAATGTTGTTATTTCTTGGCGGATAACTGCTGAAGACGCCTTTTTTTTTTTTTTTTACTGTGTCAACAACTTCAAAAGTAAGTTTGGTTATTTTTAAGCATCTGTGCTAGCTTTTTCATAAATTTTCCTTTAAACCGTAACCACAAAATTATAAAAAGGTTGAATTATCTGAAAACATGGTTTTTGCTTTAAATTTCAACTCAGCATGCTTAAAGCCCTCGACTAATTAGTACACATCTGCAGGCTGGTTCTTTATGGACCGTTTCTAACTCAACCAGGAAAACGCATCAGATATGGTTTGGCCATCAACAGCCCTAAATGCAGTGGAAGGCAGTTGACCTTTTGTCAATAAACTAAGAGAATATTTGCAATTTTGCAGGAAGCCCTTGCAGCTACTACCGCATCAGCCTTCGCGAAAGCTTTCGCCTTTCTGTGAGTGCAGAGGGAAATCATTTTCCCTTGCATGAAATGAAAGATGAAAAAAAGAAAGGTGAAATAGTTCCCTTTCACCATGGCCGGCCCCTATTTCTCATCTCACACGCACATATATATACTACTCATAATGTGGTGAAAAAGAAAGGAAACAACCAAAGGACTATATATCTTGTGAACACAAGCAGTGAAATTCCTTCCATGCAAATTATTGTATTTAAAGTAGATTTTCTTTCCTTGAGTGAATGAGATCAGAACTCATCGAGTATGTTAGAACATATGCAGCCAACGAGCAAATTGCTCGATTAACAAGCAGAAACCCATAACATCCATAGAAAAAAACTGAAAAGAAGACTGGAGAGGGACACCAAAACATGCTACGTACGGACAGAAAAAGAAACGATAAGCTGCATCTTGTTCTTTCTCAACTGAAGCTGATATGCTATGTAGCCAAAGCATATATCCAAGTAAGTCATAAGCATAACAGCTCATAGTCAAAGAACTAAAGCAAAGTACACTGAGAGTTTATAAGGAAATAATTGAAGTTAAATACAATTAGAAGTATAAGGAGAGAATCACATCTCAAAACCAAAAAAAACCATCTTACTCTCGAAGCATGGGGATCTAACAATGGCCAAGCTAACAATATTCTTGGACTTGCAAGGTCAAGAAAACTCAAGCCATCTTTATGGGCTTGAAAAAAGAAGAGAGGATATATAAGAAGGATAAGCTCAGGAGAGATATAGCCATGACCTCTATATTAACATTATCTTTCTCTGTTTCATTTCACCTTGACTCAAGACAAACATTGGTGCTACAGTTCCCGGTTTAGCCATGGTGGGAACCAGAGAGCTTGGGGGGAGGAGGACAAAGTTTTGGAGACAATAATGGCTCTTGGGATTTGACCTTTTGCTGAACAGTGCCATGAAATATATGAGGAAGATGGTGCTGCTATTTATATGCAAAATGTGGACTCAGCATGAAATAAAGGTCGAGGGTATAAATGGCTGTTCGAAAAACAGGTGGGTTGATGTGTCATTTTCCACATAGGAAGGTGCGGCTACGAAACGGACGGGAAATGGGAATATGTTATCCTGGGATTCGGTAGCAAAGCAGCAAACTATAGCATAAAGGCTTTTGAAAAATATTCCCCTGAGTAAATCTGAAACCTTGACTCAAGTTGATGTTCTACAGTTCAAAAAGAAAAGAAAAGAAAAAAAGTTCTCTCATGAATCTAAAGTAAACTTCAAAGGATATTGAACTTTCTACAACTGATTGATTAATGGATTCGAAAATTGAGCAATTAAAGGTGGTTGTTGAACTTTAACTTGATGATTACTTGCAAAATAAGTCTTTCAATAAACTTAAAAAACTTTCTGATATTTAAGTTAGTGTTGATATAAATAAAAAGAAACATTTAAGGTAATATTTATATGTTTATATTAAAAATATTAAAAATACGAGAGATACGAGATGTTGAAGAAGAGAATATGAACTTTCACTTTCTCTATATGTGTTTATGAATAGAGATAAGCTTAGAGTTTAATACATATTAGATGATTTATGGGTTTTTATATACCTATGAATCACGTGAATTGCAAGAGGTTAGCTTGAGCCCAAACCACTTAAGTGATGGGCTTCGATGAGGCTAATTCAAATCCATCAAAGTGGTGTGAGTTCAAGTTGATGGGACCCGAGCCCAACCATGAGCCCTTGTTGGCTCGAGTTGGTGGGCCTCCAAGAGCTAGCATAAGCCCAAATCACATAAGGGGTGGGCTTGGACGGGCCTAATCCTGAGCTCATAATAAAGAACAACTTGAAATTGAGTACTTAAAATAATGATCATCGTCTTGTCTTAATTTTAGGTTGAAATGCTTATTAAATTAAATGAATTTTATAAGGAGTCATGTTTCTTTCGATCTAATAAATGAAGATCTCTTATGTATCATGTTAACTATAAAATACTTGTAATTAATCTGTATATTTGTTATCAATGTTATCCTCTAAATTTTGTAAACAATAATGAATAAATTATGTTAAAATGCAATTGTCAAGCATATAAAATTTTCACAGAAGGAAAATTATATAAACATAGAATAAAAGGGAAATCTTAATTACATAGTGTAATTGTCTTCTTACTGAATGATTTTACTGGTAATTTATTTAAGAAAATATTACATCAAACCTCCTATAGTTTGATTAATTTTTCACTCTACTTTCGTGTTTTGAAAAATTAAACTTTACATTATCAATTTTAATAATTTTATAATACTTTACATCTTTTAGATTTAAAAATAATAAAATTATCGCCATATGAATGTTGACAAATATTTTGAAAAAATAGTTGTTTGACAATGGCTTTAAATTTACAAATATCATTATGTTCATGTTTATAACAAATTCAATCCCTTTTCCCTCAACATTAAACACAACTATTAACATATGTTTTCCTTTATCCCTTAACATTGCTAGTAAACATAACTATCAAATTAAATAACATATTAACACAATTTTTCTTAACAATTCCAAACCATTTCAAGCAAGGTACCCCACACCATTGTATTAGTGCAATTTAACAAACAATGCCAATACAAAATCCAACTCACTTACAACTAACAACAATCCAAAACACACTGCCAATAATAACCCTAAATTTTATGGCACACACAATTGAATACATGTCGTCATATTCATCAAATCAAATGCTAATAGCTTATAAACTTGCAACAAGTTGGATGGATTAAAGTTCAAGAATAGAAAGTGCACAAAAGAACAATTGTTAGGATATCAAAATCAGATGCATATAAAAACAAGCAATTCTATAGATGAGATGACAAGCCATGTGACAATACATTTATTGATTGGTGGAAACCTATTTATGATATTGAATTAACTACTAAAGTGAAAGAATATCGATTGATTATTAGATGAAGTGAAGAAAATTAAAGATGAATTATATAGGGTTTGCATTAAAAATCACAATATGAAGGCTAGCTTTGCAAGTGTAAAGTCATTATTGGTAACTAATTTAGTGTGTGTAAATGTTCTTAACTATGATATTATTTATCATAATCAAATAAAATGAATAACACTAGTAAATTCATATTTGAGTTGCACTAAAGATAATGTAAAATCCAATGTTTAAACCTGATATGACATCACCAAATGATCCATAAAATATAGTTCACAATATCTAATAACAACTCAAAACAAAATCCATCCATTTCATATATTGTTCTTATACATACTTCAATCAATATAACTAGTCTGGGTTAAGTATTGAGATGATAAAGTTCCAAGAGTGTAATTTCAAATCGAATTAATTTAAAGGATAGACCAACAACTTTCTCACCCCCTCTGTTAGCTCTCACACCTCCTTTGATGGTATACCTTTATCTTTTCAGACATAATGCAAAAATGTCTTTGATGTACTCCATTCTTAATGGTTTCATATAGGGTATATAAGAACCATCATCATGTGATATTGTTTTCAGCTTCCATAACAGTATACACAACTGGAAAAAATCTATTATTAACATCTAACCCAACTGCTGATAATAAAACACCTCTTTATGAACATTTTAGATGACATTCATCAATGACAATGAAAGATCTACATCCATTCACGAATCTTTATTTCATAACTTTTAAGCACACATGTACTTTTTGAAACTATAAAAGTCTACGTTAAAGACTGGCTTGCATATGTACAATATGTTCATATAAGCCATACAGTCATAGCAACAATATTTTTCAATGTATGACAAGTTGTCATTATGAGGAACAATAGATGATATTTTGTATCCTAAAATGATAACCAATGAAAAATTACATGATGTTTAATAATATTTAAGATATGCCTAATCATATTAAATGGTTAACCAGAGGTTATAGTAGGGTTCAACATCCATTGAACAAATTACAATCTATATTATTTAATTAGAGTTCAATGATCAGTGACTAGTTAGCTATAATTTTGGGTTTTTTAAAGTTTTGTGATTAAACTTGCTTAATCAAGTTAAAAAATGGTAAAACAAATTTTATCTAATGATTATATTATCAATTAATCATGTTTTGCATCAACATTTTACATTAAGGTTTGATGAATGGTTACAAGCTAGTCTAAAATTAAGGGTTTTTTTTTTATGATTTCTAACAACACATGATAAATTATGTAAAAAAAATGACTAACACATGTTTGGTTTGTCAATATTGTCATTATCCAAGAAAAAAATGAATTAATTACAGTTTATTCAAGGCTTAGTATGTACTGGTCAAATCCTTAAATATTTTGCAATTTATGGTTAAATAGGTAGAAAATAACATATAATTTAACCAATTTATAGTATTTGACATAAACAAAATAGACATCCAATAATTTTTGATATCTCAATTTGTAGTTAATCCTATATCTAAAGCCCCGCTGTTTTTAAACACACTTTTTTTAAGCCTTATGGGTAATATTTATTATTGCAACAATTGATTATTTTTTAAAATAGATTTTTTATAAATATATTAAAATAATATTTTATTTACGATTTAAAATTACAAAAAATAATTTAAAATAAAAAAAATCATTTTGAACACTAAAACGAATCCATCCTTCACCATGTAAGCACGTTTCTAAAAATTAAAGATTTTTTATAAAAAAATTAAAAATTTTTTATATTTTGAATTATTTTAACGTACTGATCTTAAAAATAATTTTTTAAAAATAAAAAATATTATTTTAATACATTTTAACATGAAAAATTATTTAAAAAATATTAACAACCACATTCCTAAATATCATTAATTGAATTGGGATTTGGGAAGCAATTGAACAAGTAACCATCAAGATCACCGTAAACAGGAAATCATCAATGCTCATCGTGTCTAATTAAATTTCATGAAAAAATATCACACATCGAAGCTGGGACTGGCTTCCTTTTTTGCTCCTCTCGTTCAATTTTTTCATGCAGACTGAAGAGAAATTAAAAACACATTGGGGTTTGGAAATAAGAACTATTATGCTTTCACAATGCAAGCACTGTTACGTTTGACCGTTGATTTTTAGTAGCTCTACAAATTCCTGGTGAATGAAAGCTCTGCCCACCAACCATTTCGAAACCGTCCACATCTCTCTCTCTCTCTCTCCCCCTCCATTGCTGACACAGAAAGAAAAGGAAAGAACATAAACAGAACCCTAGGAGTTCAGATACAAAAGGGCCATTGCAACAAGTTCCACTATATTGACTGTTCGTTTTGTCCCCGTCTGCATTTTAACAAAGTCCAAAGCCCTAATTCCCATGTCGTGTAATAATTATACACTGCAGTCTCAGAAAATGAATGGTGTCTGCACTGCATGCATTGTAAGGTCAATCTCAGTATGGGCCTCATATTTAATGTCCCTTTAGAAAATGAAATTGCCTGTGGACGGTAGTACTACAAAGCAAAAAGAAAATAGAAAAAAACAGTGGTTTTAATTTTTTTCACTGATGAAGTAAAGATTTGTAAACTAGGCCGGAGTTTGTACTTGGTCCAGTGCATGTTTGCCTTGGCTGTATGTATATTTTGCTTTTGCCAAATTGTTGCCGTGTCCAGATCCAGAGCCAGAGCCAGAGCCTGCCCGAGTCTTTAAAGAGGATGCCTGAGCTCACCGGCCAGTCATTAATGTTTGGTCATCATGAAGCCCAGGCGTCATGCGATGTCAACCGATTCGTTTCCGGGTCCATGTTTTCTCTCGGCAGTGACTCACTCGGCCATGGCTGTGTCATGGCCCATGGGTGTGATGCTTCCACTTATAGAAATGGTCAATTCATTTACCCGCGAGATAAAGAAGACTTCTCTTTTTCATGGCGAGCAAGACTGGTGTTGCTAGCTATTATTAAGGGGAAGGCTATGGATGAAATATCGGGAAAACTCAAATTAGAGACTAATTTTGTAACAATCCTCGAATAAAATGACTAACTAAATTCAACACAATATCTCAATTGGACCCCTAAAGTATTAGAAATTCCTCATTTAAGTCCTTCCATCCATTTTGAATTAATTAGGTGATGAAATAAAAGTATAATATGAAGCGTGACAAAATCTATAATAAATTGAAAACACCACAATAATCATTTTTTCCTCTTTGATTATAAACATAAATCACAAATTAACTTGGGAGCACAGAGTTATTTGGATTAACCTTCACAAGTAGAAATTAAATTCATTAAATCACAGTGGATATTCAAGACAGATATTTGGCTATATATTTCCCACATTTTTATTAGAGAAAATATTATAAACACCCATGAATATCAAATAATCATAAGATCAAATATCAAATAATCATAAGATCATGGGTTAAGTTGGGTTTACCAATAGTATGGAGTCATTTTGCCAATTAGCCTAAGATAGATGACTGGATAAAGAAATTCATAAATTAGCTTCTTCATTTTTTTTACCATCATGTAAGTAAAACTGCTGCAGCTGGGCCCAGACTCCTAGGGGGCCTTCTATGGTGCAGCAGGGGGATAAATTATGGGCTGGGCTGATTCATTATAAAATAACTGGGCTGGGCTACTTGAGCGGAACTGTTCTCAAGTTCGGGTAAAATTTGGAGGCATGTCAAGCATGGTTGTTGACATCAAAGACATAAATTACGATGAATTCCACCAAAACGTGCATCTTTCGCAGAACCAAAAACTAATATCTGAAAGTCGAAGCAGTATTAGCACACTAGGGATTTTACTATATTCCTCCTCACATATCTTTATTAACTGGAATATGTTTTTTTTTAATTAATATTTGTTTTTAATTTTATCATTTAAAATTAAATTTATTTTTTATTAAGTCGTTCCTCTCTTATAAAATTTAATTCCACCCGTAATATAGCTCAAATTAATAATCTATTCATATTTGTTTTTTATTCAATTCCAACATTGTTCATTTTTTTTTTTATGGTGCCTGTCTTCGATCTGCGCCTTACTCGATTTGTACCTTATGCTTGAGTTCTATCAGGTCTTAAAGCTTAAGGGTACATTTGTTTTGTGCCAAATACATAGATGAAAAATGTTTTACATATAAATGTTTCATGTACAACAATTTACATGGAAATTCTTTTTATGTCTCTAGTAAATATTTTTACAAAAAATATAGGAACAAAAATATAATAATTATGTGTTATTTTAATGAAGTGGTGGTGATTATAATAATGACGATTAAGGTGAGGGTGAAGTAATGATAATGCTAGGGGTGTTTAAAAAAACCGATTAACCGAGAAAATCGAAAAAACTAAAGAAAAATTAACCAAAAAAACCGAACCGAGATGAAAAACCTATTAAACCGATTTTTAAAACCATAAATTTTAACAGGTCCGGTTCGGTTTGTCGGTTTTATAACTAAAACCGACAAACCGAACCGGACCAACCAAAAAATCAAAAAAACCCGCTCTCAGCCAAGGAATATAAATAGTTAATTAACCTAACCCTACCTAACATAATCTCTCCTCTCCCTTGCCTTCACAAACTCCCTTTTCCTCACAAAAAACCGTCGTTTGTGCAAAGACTGTAGTGCAAAGACTGCAGTGTAAACTGTTCAAACCACCTCTCCACCTCAAAAATCATTTTTCTTTTCCCTTTCAAGTTTTCAACTATAGACAGTGGTTGTATTTGAGGCTCTTGCATTTGGGTGGCAAGCTATTGAGATGGCTTTCAAACCCTTCCTTGACAAGGCTCATTCCACCATGGACAAGTCTGATCCTGCTCGAGATCCTGATGGTGATGATGATTTTGCTGATCGCAAAGAGAGGGGCTCCTTATCTGATTTTTTTTCTCTGATGAGAACCCAATAGTTGCTTGACGATGGCTATGATTTTTGAATACTAGTTGTTTGATTAAATTTATATATAAAAAAAGATCTGGGTAGAAATCAGAGATCAGTACTCAGTGGTGTTAGTTATAGTCTTATGAGGGTTTATGTGCCAGGGATTTGAATGTGTTTTTGGTTCTACCATGTTGAAGTTCTTAACCTCCTCTTGAAATCAATCGACGACAAGATTTAAGGGTTTGTTTTTCTTTTTTTTTCTCTCTATAGTTTGTTAATTTACAAGCTCATTTAGGAGAGGTCTCCTTCCTTGATGGGATGATTAGATTTTTCAGTTTTATAGTAAAAAAACTGAATTTAGCCAAACCGAACCGCTTCGGTTTGAATTTTTAAAAATTTAAGTTACTTGATTCTGTTGGTTTTTGTGGTTGAAACCGAACCATGAACAGGCCTAGATAATGCTAATAGCAGGTGATCATTATGATAG
>Ga0325410_1003804_pt1 | contig 17005 bp, 6 predicted proteins | sample PopdelMetagenome_16_FD_206182 | JGI IMG/M metagenome (GOLD analysis project Ga0325410, IMG submission 206182) | Populus deltoides microbial communities from Bellville, Georgia, United States - Xylem-PdIQD-R3 | ecosystem: Host-associated > Plants > Phyllosphere > Stem > Wood/Secondary xylem...
TTTTTTTTTTATCACTTGATTAAAATAAAACTAACTTCTTTGACTCATTCCAGTCTATAACTCCGGTAGCATATATTTTTCCTTATTTAAAACACATTTACTTTGCCTGAACATCATTCTTAATACAAAAATAAAAAATAAAATAAAAAATCTCACAGCATAGCACTAGCTAGAACACGACTAGTTCGTATACTCAAAGAGAAGCCCCATTTGTAGTTTGAGCATAGCTACATGTAACGAGATGTCTCGATAACATGGTATTGGCCAAATAGCACCAGGATAGCTTCTCAAAGTTATATAAATGTCCATGAACCTTCACTACTTAAAACAGTGGGGGAAATAGCAACAGAAACGCTATGGAAAATATTTTATTGGAAATTTAATAAAAATAACAGCAAAAAAATTACATTGACAATTTTTTATAAAAAAGTTTTTTTTTCAGTATTTTCTGATGGAAATTACAATAGAATAAAAAAAATAAAAAAACACAATTAAAATTTCATCAGTAATTTTGTTAGGAATTTCACGTGTTATTAATGTTGAAGAAATTATCTATAGAATTTCCATTGGTGATTTTAAATTAATTAAGACCTAACAATTCTCTCTTACCCCTTTATTTCTTTTTAATTTTCTAAAAAACACAATAGCAACCCGGCCCCTCTTCAAATTCTAGCAGCCATCCTGCAAGTGGTTGCATCTTGCAAGTACAACCACCCAACTTATCAGCGTCGACCAATATTTGTCAATGATAGTAGCTTTGTCTCTTAGGTTCCGTTTTTTTTAATCAAGTTTCGCATCTTAAAAGCTAGTAAATCCATCCATTTTTTAAATTTTTTTAAAGTTAATTTATTAAAATTTATTTATAGTGTTTGTTGTTTGTTTGTATATTTAAGTGTTTTACAACTTTTTTCTAGATAATTTTAATGCATGATTTGTATGTTAGGATTTGTTTAGGATTTAAAAAAAATGTTGAGTTGGATTTTATAACTTAGGTGTGTTATAATTAAAAAAATAATGGGTAATTTAATGAGTGTTAGTTATAGTTTGACAATTTTATTAAGTTAGAAATATGAGAAAAATTAATTTTTGTGGAATTGATAATAATTAAAATGTATTAATTTAATTTAAAGAAGTTTAAATTGAATAAATGATGGGTAATTAAAATTTATTTTTCTAGAATTGATAATGTTTAGAATATATTAATTTAGGCATGTTTAGTTGCAGCACAAACATGATTCTACAAATCAAATATTGAAAGTTGTCATGGCTATCAACAATATTACTTTAGCTATATGGAAATCTTTGAATCTTCTCTAAATTTTAGGGGGTGTTTGGAAGTATGGTAGCTGTTTTTTTTCAAAGTGTTTTTCGCTTGAAAATATATTAAAACAATATTATTTTTAAAAAAATTATTTTTAATATTATCACATCAAAATAATTTAAAAACACTAAAAAAAATATAATTAGAATTAGGATATCAAAAAGTTATGTTTTTTTTTAACCATTGTCCCCACCTTTATTTCAGAATGGAAAAGCAAGCTTAGGAGACCTCATCTATTAATATAATTCTTTAGATCAATTTTATCCAGATTGTCTCCTTGATTGCATAGATTTGTCTTCCAAACATCAAGCTATAGAACTTACAAATTAACTGAGTGGAGGCCTTAATCTAAATATGGCGCAAAAGAACTAATTATAAACCTGCTAATAATATAAATCAATCTAGTTTAAAGCCATCATAGGAATTGGTCAAGGAGTTGAAGATTGATGCAGACACGAGGGAATTGCTTGTTGATTAAGCATAAAGCCTCATGCTTTGCTTGAAGCAACAATTCCCTGGTCTTCCATAGACAACTCTGGATACAAGCAAAACTAGAACAATAAATATCAGGTTTATTAGAAACTTACATGATTGTTAATTTTAGAATTTGTGGGATTTATTCAAGTGCGCGCAAACTAGTCCGGATACCCACATTAATAATAATAATAAAAAACTAGTACAACAAGGTTTTGATTTATTAGCCCAATAAAATTTATTTTATTATTGTGAATGTTTTATAATATCAATTTCATCATCAACTTAGTTTGCAGAATTGATAATAATTAAAATGTGTTGTCTTGGATGTAATGAGATGGTAAACATATATAACTTTATCTTGCCTTAACCTATAGGCATGACTGCTGGCTTGCCTTTTCACTTATGGTTTCAGCACAACATCAAGCAAAACCACTAGTGAGTCGAAGTTCAATTGCATATTAGGAAAAGATATATATATATATATATATATATATACACACACATATATAAATTGCATATTAGAAGAAGATATATATATATATATATATATATATATATCTTCTTCTAATATGCAATTTATATATGTGTGTGCGTGCTTGAGAAGCTTAAATTAGATGAACATTAAACATTGATTAAGTATTTTAACAATACATTCAGTGAGCCAAATGTGTTGACAAGATTTATCCATTTACCACTGGCCCTAGTTGATGTGAGTAGCACTTTTGCCTTATTATTTGCATTCTTAAAATGATTAATTAATGGTTGACATTTATCTACTTTAAGCTTTCCATGCATATATAATACATCTTCTCCTATCTTTGAGGACCAACATTAATTTTTTTGAAAATAATTAGAAATAAATTAAAATATATTATGAGATGAAGCTCATAAAATAACTTGAATATGCAATGGCATGCTAAAAATAAATTTATGAGAAAACACATAGCAAAGATAACATTTTATTTAAAAGAATGCGGTAAGGGTGCATCAATCTTCTCTTAGGCATTAATTAACTCCTTACTTTAATCTTTGGAACTAGTGTTTGCTTTATGGCTCCTAGTTTCCTTTAATGACTAGATGATGACTATTTTTTTCAATTTTCTCTTTAATTTTTGGAGGTTCCAATATCATGCCATGTAGCATATTGTATAGTCAATTACAAGGGTAATCATGCAAGATAAAAATTCTTAATGGTGAGGGGTAAAATTATTTAAGGGGCACATTGTTCACGAGGTCACACTACTTGAGGGTTACTTTAACATTAAATACTAAGTAACAATCATACAAAAGGTTGATGGGTAAACCGGATTGAAAAGGCTGAATCAAAGCAATCTAGTTGGGTTTGATTATGACTTGCCCAAACCCAATTAAAAGGATACCAATAAATGGTCATAAGTTCTCCTAAAAATTGGATCATACCTTGTGGAACATGTTCAACATTGAAGGACTCCAAAACCCTATCCTTGACCAGATATTTGGCTAGATATTTGTGAAATATACAAGAAATGTCTTACCTGGACCAATCACCTCTGGTAAGATCAAATCCTAAAAAGAAAGTACAATTTATTAGTGGCTTAATAAGCATACCAATTTCCTCGAAGGGTTTTTTTAATAAGTGTCTTGCTTGGACTCATCACCTCCGGCATTATCAAATCTTAAAAAGAAAGTATAATTTATTAGTGGCTTAATAAGCGTACCAATTTTTTCAAAGGATTTTTTATCTTTTCACCTTGTGTGTTTTAACTTATCCCTTTGCTAGTTTATTTTATTTTAATTTAATTTTAAGTCAAATGATAAATTTTTTTTTTAAAAAAAAGTTGTTTTTCTTACCTTTCCCCACTGCCAAACTTGTGAGATTCTAATTATGACTTTCAAGTTAAGGCTTATTTCCCTATATCAAATTAGTATTTTGTTTTGTTTTTATTTCTTAAAGGCTTAAAAAAATGTTATAATATCTTAATTTTGGGTTTTTATTTTTATTTTATTTATTTATAAGATCTCAAGAGACACGTTTTAAAAGTAAGAGTGTCCAAGAAGTGAACAAAAGAGTATAGGGAAATGGATAAATAGATATAACCATGCAAGTATAAATATGAGGTTGTAGTTATATTCAATACAGGGCAAGTGATGGGCACAAGTGTAAACTAAAGAGCAAGGACCTAGAACTAGATTTATTAAGCTAATTTTTAGGGGTGAATTCCACATTGACTTGATCTATGCTGACTTATAATTCATGACCTACTTGATGCGAACCTCATTGGTATAAAGATTCAGAAACTCAAAATTAAATTGACCATTTCAAGAAAGCTAAATTCATGCTTGTAATTGAGTTTAATACAATAATAACCTGTACTAAGGTATCATGATTATAGAAATTGAACTCTCACCTAACACCTATGAAATGACATGGACAAGAGATATGGAAGACGCCATAAAGCTTGTTTAATTCTTTGATAAGTCAGAGTAGTTTAATGAAGAATCAAAATATAAAAATTCTATCACACTCACACAATAAGGTGTGACATTCAAATTACAATCCAATTTTAAAAAATAATGTCTTATAAAATAATATTTATACTTGAAATAAAGTAAATCCTAGCTGACCTAATGGGCTAATATTAATACAAATTAAAATAAGGCTCAAAGTATCTCAAATAAGGCCCAAAACATGAATAAAATTAAAAACAATAATTCTGAAAAATAATGTTAAGTTATTGCACATTCTGGATTAAAAATAATAATTATTGAATGAAATCATTGCTTGAAAAGGACCCTTAACCGAATGGTTATGGTGCCACCCTTTAAAATTCAAAACAAACAAGGAATAATTTTTTCTTAGCCACCTATGTTTTCATAAATAATAATAATAATAATAATAATAATAATAATAAGGAATTCTCTCATAATTTGTAATTCATAAAACACATGGAAACAAATGAGTCTATAATTGCCAAAATTAATTAAGTTTATGAAATGGATGAATCAAGACTTTCTTATATATAAATTAAATTGACTAAGGTCTGACTAATACTTGTTGAAGATGTAACCTCTTGAAATTCACTTTGATCCAAATACTCTAAATACAATCTTTGATTTTTTTTTTTAATCCTTGATATTGTAATTGGCTCATATAAAACTTATAATGGATCATTTGATGTAATTTAGATCACATCACTATTTAATTTCAAAGAAAATACATAAATTACAAAAAAAAATCTTTTACAAAATTTATATAAATTTCATCGTTTGATATAATGAGAAAACGAAGATGATGTTATTGAAAGAACAAACATAATTATCTTGTTTTCAAGTAGCAAAAAGTGAAGTCACTGCTGACTTCAATTCAATTTTTGATTGATGAAAAAATGCACAAAGGTGCATTAGTGCCATAAATTTTAACTTTAGTCATAATAGTTATGTACCCGCGTGATTTCTTGGAATAATTTTGATTTACTTTTTTTTTAATTAAAATATATATTGATATAAAATGTTATGATTTAGATTTTTTTTAAAATTATTAAATGAATTATTCTTTTATTATTCATGCATTCTTTTATCAAAATATTTTTATTAGAAGCATGTTTTTTAAAATTAAAGTAAAAATATTTAAAATAAATATTTAATTTATTTTTAGTAATTCCAAATAAGTAGAAAAAAATACATATCTTCAATCTAAACTAATTTCTTTATCAATGCTTCTTTTGTTTTAATGTAAGCTTGCTTTTTATATTAGAAGTATTATTTTTTAAATAGAAAACTTATTTTTGTTTTTTATTGAATATTCAAAATCACAAATTGTTTTTTACATATATAATAATACAAAAAATAAATATTAATATTATAAAAATACTATAATCTTATTTGAAAACTTAGACAAAATTGAATGGTATTAAGTGAAATCATATTTTCAGTATAATTTTAATTATTTTATTTGTAATGAATTATAATTAAGATCTAAGAAAAAAACTTAAGGGCTATACAGAAAAGGCCAAGTCTCAAGGAATTGGTGGCCTACAGGGCTAAGCCCTTGCAGATAGCTTTCTGCTTTTTTTTTTTTTTTAATAGGGTGGAGAATAAAGAAACAAGACATCATCTTCTAGTAAGGATTCCAACAACCTCCGGTGGTTGGGATGTCGAAGTTCGAATATTTAGATTTTAAAAACTTGTTTTCACATTTAAAAAATATCCTAAACATTTTAATAAACTCATTTTTAGCTTAAAAAACTTTTAAATTGATAAAAAAAAACACAAATTAAACAGAAGAAAAAAATTTGAGTCATATTCTACCTTTTCTAACAAGATTAAAGTTCAAAAATGCCTTAATAATATTTTTCTTATCAAGACTTAATGATACCAATATTGATTTTTTGTTACAAGAATATGGTCAACCAATCATATTTTTTCTCCTTTCTTATTTTTTAGTGACTTTTGCTCTTTTTTTTCCTTTTAAAATTCAAGGAATGAGACATAAAAAAAAGTTTAGGATTTAAATGTAAAAAATAAAAGAAACCACAAATGAATAAAATGAATTTTTTTTGGACAAACATGAACTCTTTAATATAACTTTGAAAGAAGCCTCGTTACTTTTTTTTTACTTTTATTTTGATCCTTTTTTTATCTTCTTTTTATATTACAAATTTAAATATTATTTAATCAAATTGACCTCTATTTAAATTCTAAAATTTGAGTAAACATCTTGCATTTTTTTAAGCAATTCTCTGAATGTAAACATAAACAATCATTTAAAATCGTAATGTTCATCATCTTAGAACTTCTTGATTTTCACATTTAAATAAATATTTAAAGAAAGCTTTAAAACAAAAGTGTACTTAAATCCATAGTAAACCTTTAAAAGATTGAAATCTCATAAGTGAATTGATGAAGTAGATTATGTTTCTTTTCTAACCCTTTGAATTCTTTATGTAAGGTTTGATGGATAAAACTTATAATTATTCTTTACTTAACATGACTTTTAAACATGAAGTACATAATTGATCCAACAATAATGTTTTTATCAAAGACAATTCATGTTGTCATCATTTTAATTTAATTATAAATACCAAATAGAAAACATGAAATATCATAAATATCTTTATAAATGATCTTAGAGTGTCAAATACATAATCATCATAATGTCATGATATAATATCAATAATGTTATTTAATATCATCCATTCTTTATCATAATCGATAAATGTTTTGGGTAATGAATCATTCATTAATAGATCAACAATCATAAGATTGATGTTAATGTGTTTAATTGGCACTCTAGGTTTTTTTAAACTTTCACTTTAATGATAAATTATTTCAATTCTATATTATTTTCACCCTTTCAATACTTGTCATTTTTAGAAAAGAAGAGAGTTTTTAAATTGTTCAACAATATGAGAAAAATAACTTTAAAATATGTAAAGGGTAAAGAAGCATGTACCCTAACTTTTTGAATTTTCACATTGTGTGATGTTTCACTTCCACTAACTAACTTCATCATTTACAATGAACCTAGCATTTCTAGTTTCAATAATTATTATGCTATGGTTAGGACAATAAAGTCTATACCCTTTAGATATTTTAGATAACCAACAAAGAAATCAATGGTTGTTCTTGAATCTAATTTCATTTTATATGGATTATAAATTCTTACTTTTATTAAGCAATTCTAAATATACAGGTGTCTTAAACTAGAAATTCTACCAGGCTGTAATTTATAAGTTGATTTTTAGAAATACTTTGCTAGGAACCTTATTTAACAAATACATAGTAATTTTAAATGTGTATATCCATAATAATATTGGTATTAATGATTAAAACCATATCTAATAAAGTGCAGTTTTGTCTTTCTATTGCACCATTTCATTACATTATACCTAGTATTGTGTATTGAGCATATATGCTACGTTTCTCAGGGAAGTTAGCAAATGGACTTTGGCATTATTTAACTTCATTATATCTTTCATAATATTCATCACTTCTATCTTACTTAACAACTTTCAACTTTCTATTTATTTGTCTTTCTTGAGAATTTTTAGGATTTGAAGTCAGAAGTTTCAAAGATATGGTATGTTTGGGAATGCGGTGTAAACCGTGTTTCTTTAAACTATAATTTTTTTATTTAAAATGATTTTTTTATGTTTTCTGATCGTTTTAATGTGCTGATATCAAAAATAATTTTTTTTTAAAAAAATTATTTTGATATATTTCTAAGCGAAAAACACTTTGAACCATCACCGCTACTACAATTCCAAACACACCCATAAGTGACGCGAGGAGGTGCCTTTCATGGAAGACCATGAGGCCATACAGGCCAAAGTAGATGATATTTTATCGGTTGAACAATGATGAATAAGGCTATGCTTTTCGAGATTATAGTAGTTATTGTTTTTAAAAGTATTTTTAAAAAATATATATTAAATTTTTTTTATTTTTTTAAATTTATTTTTAACATCAACATATCAAAAATATTTAAAATTATAAAAAATAATTTTAAAAATATAAAAATAAAAACTATGAGTTGGTGGTGCAAGCAATAGCACGAGTTTACGATCATTGGGGTCATAAATTTCGTTTAGACCATGTTAGCAAGCACTTGTCTTTTGGGCTACAGTATTTGGGCCTCGTAAGCTTTTTTTTTTTTTCTTTTTTTGAACATATTAATTTTATAATACAGAATATATTAAAAATACTGTGAAAAATAAAAATAGGATGTCACTTAAATCTGACCGTGCTTATTCCATTACTTATTAAACTAGATTTTATGCACATGTTTTAGGTTAAATATTTGTAAGAACTTAAAAGATTCAAATTCTAAATGAAAAAAAATGTATTTCTTAAATTGAAGTCACTATTTCTTATTTCTGATTATGTGTATAAAAAGAAATCATATTATTATGTTGACATATTTTTTTTCCGCATTTAAGCTCCCTATTCAATTTTGATATATTGCAGAATGAATGGTAATTCATGCTCTTTCTTATATATTTCTCACCTTAATTGCACCAATTAATTCACACTAAAAATTGTTCTTCTTTCTCTCTCCAATAAATACCATAAAACTGTCACCAATCAAATGGTTTTTATTTTTAAAAATCAATTTCCAACAAAATAAATTGAAATTAAAAACAAATGCTAAAATTAAGATTTATGTGACCAAAACATTATTTTTCTTGTAACTAAATTTACAATTAACACGTAAAGTTGTTGAATTTTCGGGCATTGTAGTAGAAAATAATGGATTTTTTTAGACAAAAAAATAATTTCTTAGTGTTTTCAAGTTTTAAATATTTCATAGAAGCATTTGATGCAAAAACAAAGATGAGAAAAAAATTTAGATAGGTAGCGATACTTAAAAGTGATATTAAATAATTTGATTTGTTCTAAGTTCTAACAAGGGTGTTTTAAGAAATGAAAATTTAAATTAAAAAAAAGGTACAATATCTAATAAATCATGATTGAAGTAAATAGATTAATAGCCAATTTATTCACAAATAAATTTCAAAATATAGAAACTAAATATCAAAGTTTTTTTTTTAAATTAATGTAGAGTTTGGTTATTGTTTTAGAATATAAAAGAAATAAATAATTGAGATATAAAAAACAAAACAGAAGAAAAGATTAACAAAACATAATTGTATTTAATAATGATATATATATATATATAAAGCAAGGGAAAGAAAAGTAGATGTCAAGGGTAGGAAAAACCACAAATCAGGCATGGGCCTGAAGCCAAGCCCAATTTAGAAAATGGTTCCTTCTCTGCTGCTTTGTCGTCATCATTGTCATCTTTCGACTTCATTCTCTTGCTCTGTCATGTAAGATCAAGTGAGAAATCAATGTCCTCCACCACAATGGTCGACTTTCCTGTGGTTTCGATCAATACCTTTTCAAGCTCATTGCTGTCCTTAGCTGTGGTCAACTCAAAATCATGAACATTATAATCCAAAGAATTAGCCATGGCAGAAATCATGGTGGACTTGCCAGTTCCTAGAGGGCTATAAAGGAGATAGTCACGCTTCCAGGCCTTGCCGACTTCTGCATAACAGTCTTTCCCTTTATTTGATAAGGTCTTTCATAATCTCTTCTTTCTTTCTTCTCTGTTTCCATTGCCAGAGAATCAAATGCAGTAGGGTGCTAAAAAACCACGTGAACCCACTTGGTAGATCTTCACCCATACCAATTCTCTTTAGAGTTGTTGGTGAAGAGCTTTATCTACAGGTTCTTCGCAGCAATCGCCTTTCCTTCTTTCAAAACATGTTCATATTTCTCGGTGACTTTTATGGAATGTGAACCGGCAATACCTGCAGGATAAAAAGACCAGTCTAATAGAGGGCTGCCCGGGCTAGCATATTTAAAAATAATATATATATTAGCTAGCAGCCCATATATTTATGCATGTTTTTGTTGACCTTTAATCCAAGCCCATGGTGCCTAATTCCTTTTGCCCAGCCCTGTGTGTGTATCTGTGTGTGTGTGTGTGTGTGTGTGTGTGTGTCTGTGTCTGTGTAAAACCACCACACTATACACTTGAAACATTCTTCTTTCCAGTAAATTACTTCTCCAAAATCGTGAGCTGCTGTCCTTCTCCTTGCTGCAAATTTTGTTCAAAACTCAACTCACAGGTGATCATTTAAGTTATTTCCTTTTGAGTAAGTTATTTCCTTTTGAGTACGTTTTCTTTATCTCTTTTCTAAGTGTTTTATAACCTAGTTATGGTTTGTTTTATTTACATATGATTATTGAAAATATTAGGGTTTATAATAATTTGAGGATTAGTTAAATTTATTTATTTATGAGTATTATTGTATGCTCATGAGTATGAACTGAAATGGATTTTGATGAATTAATATGTATTTTGTTTTAATTGATGTATTAAGTGTAGAAGAATTTGAAAAACTTTGGTATTAGAAATAAAATAGATAAATATATAAGAATTATATAGAAATATTCACGTTGGAATTCTGGAAATTATAGAATTATGGAGACTCTCTCTTGAGGTTGAAAATAGTAAAAAATACAGTTTGGTCCTTGAATTTTTGAGAATTATGATTTTGCCCCTAAATTCTAGAAAATTATAGTTTGGCCCCTGGATGTAAATAACAGTTTTTAGGGTAGTTTTTAATAAATATTTTAGAGTAATTGATGATTCATTATTGAAAATTAAAATGGTTGTAATATTTTTAATTTTTATTATATTAATAATTGTATTGTAATTTAGGTATAACTTTCATTATATTTGATCGAAACCCAAAGAAGTACAAATGTATCAATTTATTTTTTATGAAAGTAAGTGATGGATCATCAAGTGGGTCGAGGACAACAAATTATGAACCTTTTAGTTATGAAAATATGGTGTCTCATGGATTTTTCCAGTCTCAAAAAGAGAATCATTGCCAAGAATTTGACACTACAACTCTTGAACGTGATTCGAGATTACATTCATAAATATATGAATTTTTAATTAATGACGCCGACAACATTTGAAGAGCACACATTAATCTTAGGCCATATCAACCCAAACTAAATGTGTATCTTAGTCATACGGACGGGGCACAATCTCAAATGTTACAATATAAGTGGTTAAGCATCATTCTTAGCTTAATTATTCTATTGCCAAAGATATGACATTTTGTTTTCCTTTATTTGTAATAAAGAACATCAAAAGACTTTCATTGTTGATGATTTCAGAAGTTGAAAAAGGGTTGGTAGACAACAATGTGTTTTTCTTAGTCATTATAAGAGCGTTTGGAAACGCCGACCAATCTGCATTTTAAAAAAAACAAAATTTGCTAAAATTTAAATTTTTTTATATGTTTTGAATCGTTTTGATGCGCTGATCTCAAAAATAATTTTTAAAAAATAAAAAAAAAACATCATTTTGATGCATTTTGGTATGAAAAGCACTTTAAAAAGCAACCGTAACCACACTTTCAAACATGTCATATGTATCTTTAGCTCATCAATGTGCTATGATAGATTGACATAGCTTAAAAAACCCATCTCAGCAAATTCATACAGTTATGAGTGCACAAGTTTCTTAACAAATAACTCAAAATTAATTATAGCTAAACACTACAATAAAAAGTGTTAGATTGTTAGCAAGTCAAGGATTGGTTTTTAGAGGCAATGATGAGTTCTATAATTCATCCGATCAAGGGGACTTCATTGAGCTTATACAAGTTTTTGGAAGATGTAACATTGCAATTAGTATAGATAATGAATCAATAATTTAAGAATTTTATTCGATAAAAAAATATAAGGCACAACTTAGATAGTATTTTATTGTATTTTCATTATGAGTGTAATATGTATTATAATGGTAGAACTTATTATGTCCTCTTATCTTGTGTACTTTTTTATTTTAATATAACAATAGCCCATTCGGTTTTTAAATCCTGGATTCGTCCCTGGTTACTTTCATATATAATGTATGAAAACTTGTTGAAACAATAAACCATCTAATTACACATATTTTCTTGCCAATGACTACTCTTTTCTCAAATGATTTCCATGGGTTATTGTTAACCCTAACAACTTTCATTTGAAGTTGTTTCGATCTTTGTAGAGTAGAGAAGGGTTACGTGGTCGTCAGTTTGGTGAGATCCTATAAGGGAGGTTGTTTGTGGATTTTAGGTGGAATGAGTTGGTTGTTCTATTAGGTACGGAGAAAGGGAGGAACATAATATGGGTAATGTTTAGGAGAATCAAAGGGTAATATATATGTAAATGTGGAATTTTGTGTTCTATATGCAATTTCCATTTTAGATTTCGTACAAACTCTAAGATCTAAATATATATTTTCAGGGAAATTTCAAAATAACAAAGCAAGACCCATCATTAACATTAATGGTGACAAGAAGTTATAAAATTCTATGTCATGATATGAAAGCAAGATGAGTGATTGGTAAGCTAAGGAGCATAATCAAGTCCATAAGCAACATATGTCATCTAAAGGCAAGTGAATAATTACAATAAGGAGAGATTAGAGAGAAAAAAAAGGAGTTAAAAAAGAGACTCTAGAAGTACATCGAAGCTTCTATTACCACATTATCAGTATAATAAAAAAGATTTTGACGAGACAAATATAAAGATACCAAGCAAAGTCATCAATTGTAACAAGAGTGGGTGACATGCGTCGCATAAATTATCTACTTCAAATCACAAACAACATATTATTAAAGGACCCAAATTGAAGAAAAAAAAATTAATGACCGAAGGGCAAAAAAAAAAGTCTAAAATTGACACCTATTTTCATAAAAAAAAGGTAGAAAATACTAAAATAATATTGGTCTGGCCTTGCAATTGTCATATTATCATGTCAGTATATTGATAATAAAAACAAAAAACCAGAGTAGATACTTAAATATAAAAAATCATAAAGTATTGGTATTTAATATGCCATTATATCTTATTAAAATTAGTAAAAAAAAAACCAAAATTGATATATTTAAATGGACTAGCATGTTTGTCTCATCCATATGTAACATTACTTTATTTTTGTGGAAAAAACCCTTGATAAACCTATTTGGCCAATGATGAATTTTTTACATTTGTGGAAATACAAATTCAACCTGCAAATAATATGAGTCTATGTGTTGCTTGCTACATATCCATCTTGCAATCCTACGTGTTGTTTCATTTTATTATGATTATTGTCAACATTATTTTTACTTGGTATTTTTCTAATTATTTTTATTATTTTGTTTTTATGTTTTTTTTTACAAATTTCTTAGAGAAAAAAACAGAATGGATCCTAGGCTTGATATTATTTTTAAATGCACGGTTTAGTCTGTGGATGTGGGCTTAAGGGTCGTATCTTTATTATCTTGAATTTTATGTTAAGAGTTTTTAAGTTTGTATTTTATTTATATAGTTTGACATGTGGATTTGGCCCTAAGAAATTCAAATAATCCAAATTGACTTCGTATTTTCTTGGGTACGTATGAGCCATTGATTTAATAATGGGTTTCAAGATCAATTTTCTTCCTTGCCCGATGTATTTTAATGGCCCATGACTTCTTAAGTGAGAGATTAAGATTTTTTTTAAAGTTTTTAAATCATCTTAGCTAGGAATGGTTAGAAAATGGACACATAATTGGACTGAGCAATGATAGTATAGTTTTATTTTATTTACATTTACAGGAAATTAGTGAATTATATTTAGCTCTCCAAATAACACAACATAGTGATTAATAATAAAATTACAGATTTGAACCAACAAATGCTTCAAAAGTGTCCAATCCTTTTCGCAACCCGATCAATGGCGAGAGCGATCAATGTTTAAGCGTTCGTAATCTATCGATATTATAAACAGAAGTACTATATTTAATTCATAACCAAAGAAATTTGACATGACACAAGAATTACGTATGGTGTTAATATATTTTATTTTTAATCAATAAATTTTTCATCTATTAAAAAATCAAACACATACACTATGTCCTTGTTGCTTGCCATGTATAAAAGAAAAGAGAAAAAAAATAATAAAATATTAATTTGAATTTCAATTGCTTAGCATAGGTTTATTGTAAATTATTTTTAATTAAACCAATTTAAAACTCATATAATAAATTTTAGTTTAAAACTAGTTATTTGACTCGCGTTTCGCAACAGGTCGGATAATGTTTTTGGTAAAAAACAAATATGCTATCTTTGAAAATGTGTTTTTTTTTTAAAAAAAAATTCTAATTACAAATAAAAAAACCTATGCAAGTATTTAATGAAATACATCGAGAACTATATATATTAATAAATACAAAAAAACACAAAGTATTAATATGTCTATTCAACTCATCTCACTGTACATCAAATAATTTTTTTTTCTAATCCAAAATAACTAATATATAGGTGTTGTTAACATATTTTTTGACATCGAGTAAAAAATATAACCATGAATCAAAAAGTTAATACTTAAATATAATATAATATAATGAAGATCATATGCATTAATAAAAATATATAGGATTTCAAACTAATCTTTAACATAGTAGAAGAATGGAACAATATTTAATTGCTACAGTGAAACACTATTTTCTTAGTTTTTGTATAATATTTTTTTTTAAAGTGTAAAAACAATTAAAATAAATACAAATGAATAAAGTTAAGAACAAAAAGAATGATATAAATAGGTCAATTGTAGAGTGATAAGTATTCAAAGTGTAAAAAATAAACATAATATTTTTCCAAAAAAAAGTTTAAAGAAAAAAAAGAAAAAACTAAAAAAAATTACAAGAAAATGAAGATAAGAAGATAAATGGTGATAAATAGACCAAGTGTAAAATAATAAAAATTCTAAGTATACAGAGAAAAAAAAATAAAAAACTTGTTTTCTAAAAGATAAAATTTAAAAATTATAATTTTTTCCTGCTACAGTAAAACAATTATAGCAAAATCTATATATAATTATGTCATTTCTATAAGAAAACATCATTTTTTTTATTATATGTATAATAATAATGCATATTTAAATTATCTTTTGATAAGATATAAAAGCAAGAAAAAAAAACCCATCTTTTTGCATAGTTTATGATAATATCGGAGTTGAATTACCTATTCTTATTATTTTAAGCTCTCTATTTTTTTAATAAAATTATGTAATCAGGCAATACAATAGTAGATCAAGAATGATTAAATATTTAAATTTAATAAGGATTGAGAAATAAAATATATTTTTGAAACTTTTATTATCTTTTGATTTTATTTTTAGAATAGAAAAATTCTAAATCTTATTTCAATCATTAAAAAACCAAAAATTGATATTAAGTTGAAAAAATGCTATAAAATTATACAAAATTTGAGTTAAATATTTTTCACAGATACGTACGAGATCTATTAATATCTATATAAAAACACAAAAAAATATATATATATATATATATATATATATATATATATATATATATATATATATATATATAGCTATTATAATTATGACAATACACAAACAAGATTATGATAAATCATCAAAATATTGATTATATATAAATAATTAAAAAAACAAATTATATGACATGCGTCGTGCTACGGGGCGTACAATTAGTTATCTCCTATTTCAAGAGTTGAGAAATAAATGTTCAACCAATTCTTTGTAAAATAAACGAAAATGAAAGATATAAGAGTAAAGGCTCTCCAATTTGGACGTTCCTTGATGTAAAGGAATCTGCTCTCATGCTAATTGAGCGCATTACTTTGGAACACTATGGCAGGGACAGGAAGCTGAAATAAAGCGATGAGACAAAGGATGCCGAAAGAACAAGTGCTGAGCACTTCAGCCATGGTTTAAACACAAACTAACAAAATGGCTTGTTGATTTGGAAAAGGATAAAAACTTTAGAGACATGTGTTTGTCCCAAGTAATGTTCCTCTCCATCATCCAAATATATGCTTACTGTCACACACAAGTTGCCAATCCAAGACATGCATCACAACGTCAAGATCCGTTAACAAATCAAAGCCTGTTAATGTGTTGAAAACCAAACATCCAACGTTCAGGGAATCCGAAAAAGTAAAAGAAAACTTGGAAAACACACATGCATACCCAACCATTGAAAAAAGAAAAAAGAAAAAAAAAAACAAATCCATTCCTCGCAAATTAGATCGTCACTGAGAGCTCGTATGGTAGGACCTGCAACACAAGTAACGATAAGTGAAATGTTAGCATGTCACGTTGCAAATAGTTAAGACACTAGCAATTGCAATGCTACAAGTCGTAATAATGTAATGATGGATTGTTTACGTAATTCATGATGGAAATGTTGCCGTTGTGTATGCCCTACCTGTCTATTGGCAAGCGTCGCTTGCCCAGTCAAGATACTACACTGGGCCAGAGGTGGACTCAATTTGAGAAAGAGAATTGTTTGATCAATATTGCCACTCACAACAAAGCTAATTGGAACGTTTTTATTTGACGGCTTCCTCATTGGATTTATGTTTAGAGAGTTTTCTTAGGAGGAACCCCATTACCCTATTGATGATCGCTACCCACATGAAATCCACCGAAAATGACTGGGAGGCCAGCTTCATCTCTCTCCCGTCCACCCACCTTGACCTGACCTTGCATTCCACTAAGGTAAGTCCTAGTAGAACAGGTTATTCAGCACGTGCAAATTTAGAAGACCAAGAAAATTTAGAAGATGCATCGTCGCTGTCGTGTTAATTGAAGCTCTGACACTACGGTACGTTTAGGATATAATATGCCAAGAACACAGCATACAT
>Ga0325410_1003806_pt1 | contig 17000 bp, 11 predicted proteins | sample PopdelMetagenome_16_FD_206182 | JGI IMG/M metagenome (GOLD analysis project Ga0325410, IMG submission 206182) | Populus deltoides microbial communities from Bellville, Georgia, United States - Xylem-PdIQD-R3 | ecosystem: Host-associated > Plants > Phyllosphere > Stem > Wood/Secondary xylem...
ATTAATCAACGTTAAGAAAAGATAAAATTTCAGAACATAAACTGCAATTTTCGTTTCAAGGATCGGTTCTAATTTCCGTTGGTGGATGTGTGCTTGCGACCAAGGTTTGTTTTCTTGATAAGTTTCGATTTTAATTAATTTTGTTTGCTAGTTTAATTGCTGCCATAGTTTAGATAATCACAAACCAAATCCCCCCAATTACATAACGTACAACACAAAAATCTGACTTGAAACTTCCTCGTGGGATCGACCCCTTGCTTGCTCTATACTATCTTGTGTGTTGTATTTGAAGCTAGGGTAATTAATTTGTGCGACCGCGACATCACAACAGCCAACAATCGTCATAGATATGAGGAGTATTTGAATGAAGTTTCCTCTTTCATTAGGAATATAGCCAATATAGGAATATCATTTGAATAAAGACACTTTGTATGAACCATTTGTATTAGGCCTACTTTTAAACTTTTACAATGTGTATGGAATTTAATCAATCAAAGGACTTGGGTAAAACCTCTTTTGAGTAAATCAGACTTCGGATTTTACCTGTATTTGATAAAGGAAGTCATGGATTAGTTCTTTAATTCATATACATGCATTCTTCATTTGCATCCATATTCATACATTCATTCATTATAACACACATACATATGTCAGGTCAAAATATAGGTCCCCAAAGAGTTTTCAACACCCGACTCTGAGCAAGGAACATGGAAGATGAATAGCGTGCTTACCGTGAAACTCATTTCCAAGAAGAGTTGGATTCTCTAAAGGATAGTGTGGCTCGCCTCACCAGCTTATTCGAGCAAGCATTAAAGAATACCTCTGGTGAAGGCCCTTCAACTAGACCTGCCATTTTCCCAGCAAATCAACCTGAAGAAATAATAGGAAAACACGCACAGAAGCCCTGACACTATCCAACATTTGTGCAGTCAACAACACCAGTACCAACACCTGCAGTCGCAGATGCATTCGTTAATGAATCCCACAAAACCAGTGCGAGCCGTACAGGATCAGGGCCATTGAGGGAGTAGACTTATATGACTCAGTGCGAGCCGCAGAAATGTGTCTAGTCCCTAATGTGGTGGCACCAAAGAAATTTCGAGTTCCTAAATTTATCAAATATACCAAAACTCAATGCCCTGTTACCCATCTCAAATCCTATTGCAATAAAATGGCAGAAGTAGTACACGATGAGAAGCTATTAATGCATTTCTTCCAAGACAGTTTGAGTGGAGCGATGTTGAGCTGGTATATGAGGTTAGATAATACCAGGATCCATACATGGAAGAATCTCGTAGATGCTTTCATCAAGCAATACAAATACAACATGGATATTGATCCTGATAGAACCAGTCTGTTTAATCTGGAGAAAGGAGACAAAAAAAGCATAAGGGAGTATGCCCAGAGAAGAAGAGATTTAGTAGCACAGGTACATCCCCTTCTCCTAGAAAGGGAAATGGTTGCTCTATTTGCTAACACGCTAAAAGCGGCCATACTATGAACACTTGATGGGTAGTTCGGCTCAACAATTCACTAATGCCGTGGCAGTAGCAGAGCGAATAGAGCAAGGAGTAAAGAGTGGGAGAATCTCTGCATCCATGGAGAAAAAAGGTTTTGGAGTAAAAGAGAGAGAGATTGATCATATTGAAAGTAGTTATAAAAGCAAGAAAGGCCAATTCCAAAGATATAACACTCAATCCTCTTCATCCTGAATTGCCAATACCAATTTCAACTTCCCAATCCCAACTAGAAAACTTGAACCCCAAAACCAACAAGTAAAAAACCAAGCTGAAAGTTTACCTAAAAAGAACTACAAAAAAACCCAAGAACAATTACCTCCATTGCCGTTACCCCTAAATGAAATGTACCAAAAGCTACTAAGTATCAGACAAGTAGCCCCCGTGCCTTTGACACCCCTACAACCACCTTACCCTAGCTGGTATAAGCCGGATCTCACTTGCGAATACCATGCCGGTGTAGCTGGACATAGCATCCATACCTGCAACGCCTTCAAGATAAAGCTTTTGCAACTGATCAAAGCAGGATGGATAACATTTGAAGATGCCCCTAATGTGAATACAAACCCTCTACCCAATCATGCTTCAGGTAGTGGGTCTGTAAACATGTTAGAAATAGAATACTAAAAAATCTTGAAGGTGTCAATGGATAGGATCTACCAAATGATGGTAGATGCAAGGTACAAAGAGGGTAGCGAGAAGTGTTGTGAACATCATAATATACAAGGCCATATGATCAGCCATTGCGAGGGCTTTCACAAATAAATGATGCAAATGATGAGTCGTGGGTTGCTACGAATCGAGAAAGCAACAAGTGAAGAGGTGTTCATGATGGAGACACCAAATAAAGAGGTGTGTCGAGTACAATTCACTACAGGAAGGCCATCCAAATTTGTCATATCCAAACCAGTAGTGGAACATAAAGGGAATTATAGTGCTTTACCTCATGACTATGGGTATTCTTTTAAAAGCACTCAGCAACCGCCTATTTTTCAAGCAGAAAATGAAGGATTAACCCGTAGTGGCAGATGTTTCACCCTAGAAGAGCTGAAAAACAAAGAAAAGCTAAGGGTAAAGAGGGGGTTGACATGACTAAGAAAATAAATAAACTTGTCACAAAAGAGGAAACCAATGAATTCTTAAAGCTGATGAAACATAGAGAATATAATGTTGTTGAGTAACTCAAGAAAACTCCAGCAAGAATATCACTATTGTCTCTGATTCTAAGCTCTAAGCCACACATGAAGGCTTTACAAAAGGTATTGAATGAAGCATATGTTCCTTAAGACATCAATCAAGAAGCCATGGAACATTTAGTGGGAAGAATCCAGGCCTCGAATTATGTATACTTCACTGAAGACGAATTGGGTCCCGATTGTACAGGGCACAACAAGCCACTATATATTAAAATAAATGCTTTGAAAACCGGTTCTTTGAAACCCTCATATTGGATCTTGAACCCTTTTTAAATTTACAAAACATCACTTCACATTTTCACCACAAACAACACTCATGCAAGCCTATCCATAAGAATCGCTTGAATTTCAGAACAAGTTTGTTTCAAACAAACATCAAAATGATTTTTGTTTGGAATAGCTTTGAAATTCCAATTTTTTTTTTTTGAAAACAACTCCTTGTAAATAACCAAATCTTCTTGCAAAGTCTTGCCCCCAAAGAAAAACCTAAACAAATACTCGCGGGCATGATCAAGCTGAGGGGCAATCCAGCAAAACACATAGGGTTGGCTTCATAATTCCCTTTCTAAGAAAACAAGAGATATGGTGCAGAGGTGACTATCCTTCAGATAAAGGTTTATGGGCAAAAAGGTATGTTGATGTCATATCCTTCCGAGGGCTTAAGATCACAAGATGCGACTCGAGTAAGCAAGAGTGAGAAAGCCATGAAAGCTCACTATCAGAGACTCAAACTTTTAGAAAAATGAAAACTCCAAACAAGTCCACAAAGTGTGACTCGAGTAAGCAAGAGTGGAAAGAACCATCAAAGCTTACTATTAGAGACTCGAACTTTTGAGAAAAGAAAAACTCTATGAAGAAAAGGAGACCTATATTTGTCAGGTAAGTACACATGCATATGGATCATGATGCATTACTCTCTTCATTGACAGATCGGTGTCTCACCGTCACCTCTTTTTGAGTGAGCTGTTGAGGCCTCAACCATCTCAGCTAATGCGCTTTATAGCCCTATCTTTTTCCCTTTGACTGTGCATTCGAGCCCTCCACCATCTTAGGTTTTGTGCTTTACAGCCTACCTTTGAGTGCGTCTTAGAGCCTTCGACCACCTTGGGTAGTGTGTTTTCTAACCCTACCTCCTTTTCAGTGTGCCTTCAAGCCCTCACCTCTCAAGTAGTGCATTTTCTAACCCTGTCTTCTTTCGAGTACGCCTTGGAGCCCTCAGCTTTTGGGTAGTGTGTTTTCTAACCCTACCTCCTTTCGAGTGTGCGTTGGAGCCCTTACCTCTTGGATAGTGTATTTTCTAATCATACCTCCTTTTCGAGTGCGCCTTTGAGCCCTCATTTCTCGGGTAGTGCGTTTTCTAACCCTACCTCCTTTTGACTGCACTTTTCAGTCCTCATTCCCCTTTGGGTCCCATCTCTTTTTGAACGCTCCTTTGAGCTCTCATCTTTTGAATAGTGCACTTTCGAGTCCTATCATGTCTTCTCTTCAAGACATTTTATTTTATTTCACCTGGGTATGTCACCCATCATAATCAGACCTCTTTAAAAACTCTTTTCATCTTCCATTTGAGTTGGTCGCCCATTATAACAAGGCCACTTTGAAATTTTTTTTATTTTTCATCACTTTGAAAATCTGTCTTTTTCACCTAGGCAGATCGCCCATTACAACAAGACCACTTTGAAATTTTTTTATTTTTCATCACTTTGAAAAGTCTTTGTATTTTTCATTTGGCTAGGTCGCCCACTACAACAAGACCACTTTGAAAACTCATCGTATTTTTCACCACATTGAAAAATCTCTGCGGTTCTCACCTCTTTGAAAAATCTTTGTATTTTTCACCTGAGCAGGTCGCCCATTACAATAAGACCACTTTGAAAAATCTTCGCATTTTTCACCACATTGAAAAATCTCTGTGGTTCTCACTTCTTTGAAAAAAAATCTTTGTATTTTTCACCGGGGTAGGTCGCCCATTACAATAAGCTCACCTCAAAAAACATTTTTTAATTTTCTCCGGGTAGGTCACCCATGACAATTCGACCATTTCAAAATCTCTGAATTTTCAAAAGAAAAATCTTCGAGTTTTTACTCTGAGTGTGCTTTCTAGCCCTCAAAAGGATTCATCATTTCTCAATATGACGAGTCAATCATCTCTCATCCTTCTTTTTTTCTTTATAACGCTTACTATCTAAAGTCTCTTACAAGACTTTCTATCGTAAGCCTTGCAAAGAGGGGGGCAACTGTCATAACCCAATTCTAGGTTATTCCTCAAAATTCACTTTTTTTCAAAATAAAAATCAAAAAATAAAATAAAAGCTGGCAACGTGGAGAAAGTAGGCTAGGGAATCAAGCTGCATTTGTTTTTGGAGGAAATTCAAGACCTAATTGGACCCCATTATGCCCAAAAATGGAGAAAAAAATGAAAATTCAAGGTCAAATTAAATTATTATTGGATGAATTTGCATAAAACATTAAGTCCAATGACATAATTAAATTTTTAATAGGCCAATTTGATTTAATCATGGGCCAAATTAAATTTGAATTATGTATAAGAATTAATTTGGGTCCAATTGAAGGATTTAATTAAGTGCAAGGACTTAATTATACTTTAAATGGGTCAAATTAATTTTATTTGGGGCTTAATTGGTGAAACATTAAGTTTGGGAGCCTAATTTGGACTTAGTTGAGAAGATTGGAATTTTAAGAGACCAAATTTAATTTTTACCAAGTTAATTGATTGAAACTAGAGGCCAAATTGCAAGAAAATTGAAGTTTTGGGGTCAATTAGGGGTTAAATTGACAAAATTCACAGCCAATAACCAATCTGTAAAAGGTGCAAAACTATAAGGGTTTAATGGACAAAATCCAAGGGTTAAATTGAAGAAATTGAAAGTTTAATGGTCAATTAGGGATGAAATTGCATAAATCCGAGACCAAGGGCTATAATGCAAAAGGCACGTAAATACGGGGCTAAAATTGAAGTTCTGCAGGGGCCTAATTGCATTAAATCAAAGGTTTATGGTCAATTAACGGTTCAATTGACCCAAAATGAAAGCTAAAGGACTACATTGAACTTCGGCAAAATCCCTAATTCAAACCTAAAACCATGCCGTTTTGAGTGAAAAAAAAAAGATACTAGGAGACGCGGTTCATTATCTTCCTCATGAACGCTACCTGGGTAGCAGTGTTGCAGGTGCATTTAATACCTCATTTTCCCCCCAAAATTGACAACACATGCACCAAAATGGCCACCTGAAATCCTTTTATCCCCGAGCATTGTCCGGTCAGGCCTATAAACATCAAAACAGCTCCGATGACTGGCCTAAAGTATCCAAATCGAGCAGCCTTGAACTGTCAAATTTGGCAATTCAAGGTGCACACTTTGAACCGACAGATTAGATTCTTAGAGTCAAATCAAGGGTTGGAAATTTTTTCTCGGCGAAGACAAGATTACCCTCTTCCACCCCTATAAATAGGACCAGATTTCATGATTGGAGGAGGAAGAAAAATCGAGTGTAAAGTTGACAAAAAATCAGTCTTTCTCCCTTGTTTTCATCTTTTTGTGCTTTCTCTTTCTCAGCCGCACCTTCGGCCGCCACCACCGTCCTTCCCACTACATTCTATATCATAGCCAAATACTCAACAACCTCACGTGGTGGCTGCACCACCTCTCTCTCTCTCTCTCTCTCTCTCTTCTGTGAAACTCTTTTCCCTCTCTACCACCGCGACCCCAACAACAGCAGCAACCACCCTTTCCAGCGACTTCCACCCTTACCAGTAGTAGTAGAGACGGCGACTCTCTTCTCATCCACTCTAATCGCAAGCAACCGCAGCACTGGCCGCGACAGGAGCAGCACCTGCAACTCAAGCAGCAGCAACCCCGGCGGCTCAACTCTCCACCGTTGCCACTGTTTGCACCACGTCGTCCTCCTCAATCAGACCACCCTCACGCTAGGTAACTTTCCTTTTCCTCTTCATCTTCCTCCCCCTCTTCTTCTTCTTCTTCACACTGTTCACTGCGTGAACAGTAGGCGTGAATTATAATTCACATCTTACTGTACACATGAACAGTGGGCGTGAATTATAATTCATGCCCACTGCTCATGTAGTGGATGTTGGGTCGGGCTGTATCTAGCCCAGCCCAAATTTCTGGGCCAGGTCCGACCCGACCCCAAATGAATAAATAAAAAGTGTTGCCCGAGATCAACCCAACCATTTTGGGCCGAAATCGGCCAGACCTCTTCTGTAGCTGAGCCTGGCCCAGTTAGCTGGGCCGACCTAGCCCATGTAGAGTTTTTTTATTTATTTTTATTTATTATAATATAAAAAACAAAAAAATTCAAAAATCCTTTTGAAAAATTTGTGATTTTCTCAAAAAAATTTTCTACCAATTTTGCATAATATCGGATTGTATATTTACATTGTAAAATACAAATCCGGTGTTAAAATACATGATTTTCTCCAAAATATTTCAAAAAACAAATATATTTTCATCCTTACGGCCAAATCCTAAAAACTTTTCCAAGCATATTTTCACTAAAAAACTTGCATCTTTCTCGTGCTTTGAAAATAAAAAATGTATATCATAACCGGTTTATGATCATCCATTTGGGTTTGACCAAAATATCAAGAACCTTTTTTCCAATTTTTATTTATTTATTTATTTATTTTAGGATTCAGATGTAGACTTTAATATTTGTAGGTGTAAAATTATACGATAAAGTACACCCTCATGTATTAAAGATACAAGGTGTAAATAAATACGAAACTAAAATGTAAACTTTTGAACAGTTATGATTTAACCCCAATAAGGTAGAGACTTTCTCACGAAGAGAGATCTACCTTGAACTTTAGAAAAAACCAACAAATAGAAACTTGACTTAAAAAAAAACAATCAAACAACAATGAAGCTTACCTTAGGTAGGGTGCACTGGGGGTGATGCGTCTTTCCCTTGCATAACCAATCCCTTACCCAGACTCTCGCAGACCATAGGTTCCTAGTAACCATAATACTATGTGGTGACCCCTAAACATTAATCATAATTTTATGATTAAATCCAAAACCCTTTCCAACACACAACACAACACCTTACATAGGAGGCACAACAAGAGCCCCCATCGTCGCCAGACAACATCGCGGCGCTCGCGCCCCTGCGACACATATTGTTTTGTATCAGGGAAATCACACAATCAAGGTGCGTAGGAAAGCTCGTTTCACGGGTTCATATATTTTGAAAGGTGCTATGTAATAGTATGTCTTAGGTGTTATGTTGATCATTTGCCAGTCGACACTTTTGGAAGGACTTATAATGAAAATTGTAATGGAAAATGGATGTGGATGTGTATGTACAAACATGTAGATACGATGTTATGAATATATTATGTGGTATTCTCTTTTATAAGGATGTTATGTTGTGTTGTGCAAACATGTAGATACGATGTAAAATTATTGTTGGACACTCGTGTTGATAACGAGACTAGAACAAGAATGCAAACTCATGAGTATGTCAATATGATGTAATGTAAATTTATGAATATGAAAATATAATACTATGAGCATATGTATTAAGTATCCATCTTATGAGAATGTTGATTTACAAAAACTATATCTGTATGATGCCATGATAAAGAAGGGAACCTAATTACTAATTCACAGAATGTCATTGTTAGAAGTATAAAAAACTTTAAAAAAAATAAAAAAATTCCACCGATTTTGGCTTTGAATAAATCAGGTTGTTACACAGGACGTGAATTAATTCATGTCCTACTTGCAAGATACGGGAAAAGGGAAGAAATGAAGCGTAGGAGAGAAAAGATGAAGGAGTTTACCTGGGCTGAAGGTGTTACAGGTTGGAAGTTTGAGTTATAGGTTGCAAAATGGGTTGCTAAAGGCTGCATGAGTTGGTCTCTTTAGGGCGGCGACTGTAGGGGCAGTTGCCTCGCGAAACCTACTATAGGGTGTAGTACAACATCAGGCTATCATGGTGGTGTATGATTTGCCCGGTTTAATAGGGAAAAGAAGCATTAAATGCCTCCGATATAAATAGCCATTAGATAGTTTTATCAGGTGAAAAGAAAGAAGAAGATGAACAGTAGCCACACGATGCGTCGTCTGATTTTTTTTGTAATCTTTAAAACGACATCGTTTTAGTTTTAATTTAGAGATTTGACCAAAGTTCAATTTAGTCCTTCTTTTTAATTGGCCTGTAACTTCTAATTTTATGCAAATTCGCTCCTGCAAAATTTCAATATCTGTCTTGAATTTCAGCGTCTTTGTCATTTTGGTCCTTGGTCTTGATTTATGCAAATTGACCCTAAATTGATAATCAAACTTTTAATTTTCTTCAATTTCATCATTGATTTTAATCAACTGAGTCCCTAAAATTTGGCGCCTTTTCCAAAAAGGTCATTGACTGTGAATTTCTTTAATTTAACCCCTAATTGACAATAAACTTTTATTTTCTTGTAATTTTACCTCTGATTTCAATCAATAGACTTTGTAAAAATTAAGTTTGGTTGTCTAAAATTATAATTAAAACTAAATTGGGCTCCCAACCTTATTTTTTCACTAAATAAATCCTTAATAAAATTAATTTGATTCATTTAAAATATAATTAAATCCTTGCACTTAATTAAATCCTTTAATTTGACCCAAATTAATTCTTAAACATAATTAAACTTTTAATTTGGCCCATGATTAAATCAAATTGACCCATTAAAAATTAAATTATATCTATAGTCTTAATTTTTATGTAGATTAATCCAATAATGATTTAATTTGACCTTGAATCTGTATTGTCTCTTTGGTTTTGAATAGAATGGGTACAATTAGGCTCCCAATTCATTCAAAATTGCAGCTTGATCTTCCTTTATATTTAAAATCTTCTTTGCTTACTTTTGCCAAAATGCTAGTTTTCATGCTATTATTATTTATTATTTATTTTAAAATAAAAAATGGTAAATTTTAGGAAATAACCCATAAATGGGTTATGACACCCTAAACGCAAACTATGAAGCTTTATACACAAAATAATCAAAACCTAAATTAAAGAAATTAAACCTAGGGAAGCCGAAACCAACAAGAAAAAAAAAATAAAGGATATAACTTAATTTTGGAAACCTGACTCTAATACCAACTGATATTAACCTCTTGATCACGTAGTCAAGCAATCCCTAACAACGTAGATAACAATTTGGAAAGCTGAAAATTAGGTTTGATAGAACCTTTACCTAGAGGTAATCCTGTATTTAAGAACCAAAGGTATTGAAAAAAAATTTAGACCCAGAGACAACCTTGTATATAAGAGCCCGAAGTATGCAAATGACACCACAGAGCTAGTTAATCTTCGATAAGTTAGTGTACGATATTTTTCCCTATAAAGAAAAGTTGTTTTGCCAAAAACAAACAAAAGAAAAACTCACATTAATTCTCTAACTTGCTGCTGTAATTTTTAGCTAAAAAAAATATGATATAGTCTCCTCAAACTAACCCTAATGGACCCCTTTTAGGTTGCAAGCTAATGACCTTAAACTAGTAATTAACTAACATAAGTCCAACAATGAAATAAACTCCTAAACAATGTCTAATAAGCCAAAACAAACCCAAATTAAAAAAATATATAAATAAATAAATAAAATAAAATATATAAAAAAAGTCTCCATGCTAAAATTGCTTGATATAGCCCGAATCTCCAATGTTTGCACATTATTGGCAAACTCTCATCTAAATGAATTGTTGGGCCCACCATATATGGTTGGAAAGCTTGTGATATTTGGTTTCCAAACCAACCTGAATGACATCACATTCTACCTGTAGCTCAAGATATGTCCTAAACAGTACATAAAGGTCTAGTCTGATAGATTTGAATATATTTATCTAGTAAATTCAACCCTTTGAAATAACATGTTTTCCAAATCCATTTGACCTGAAAATTTAGAAAAATATAATTCCATGTGTCTAGTATGTCCATATAAACTTTCAACTTATTTTGATGTACGGTTTGAGAGATATGTCCGATCTTGAAAAACTGATCAGCAAACATTTTCATGCCAAAATTGGTCACCATTTTGTTGCATGTGTGCGGTGTCGAAGCGATCATCCTCTTGGACCGAGATCTTTGTTGTGATGGGCGGAAAGGACATGAAATTCTTGTCATTTACCAATAAGAAAAGTGATGGAATCACCACCTAATATTTTGATCACTAGGAACCCTAACTCCTATCATGTCTAGATAAGAGGATTGTTTGTGTATAGGGAGGGCATATCACCCCTAGTATACCTTACCTAAGGTAAATTACATTGTTTATCTATCTAATATAAACTAAGGTATTGTTGTGTTTTTTAACCGCTTGTCCATTTAATGGTTATAAAGTTGGTCCCCCTTGGTGGAGTGGACCATAACTTTAGCGTCAAGCCTAGCCATTCTAGAGTCAAAACATATTTTTTATATTTTTATTTTAATATCAAGAATATATGTTATGTATAAGTTTGTATTCCTTTATATCAGGACAAACAAAATAAATTTTCATAGTATTTTTGAAATGTGGACCAAATTCTCAAGGATTTCATAAACCAGATATTAAATCTAAAAAAACATGCAAAGATATCAACAAAATTATTTTTCTTGAAATTTTTATATTTAAATATGGTAAATAATACCTTGTATTTTTTATTATTTATAAAAATATAATTTTTATTTTTATTTTTTGAGAGACTTGACCATATGCAATTTTAAAAAAAATTGTATCATTATTGAAGTAAGATTTTCGGTGAGTGTTGTTGTTGAAGGGTTTTTTAGGGGGTGTTTTAGGGTTGATTTCGAGTTTGATTTGGGTTCTTTAACTAGACAATAGAGGGAGCATCGTTGGCTAGAGAAAATGTGCAAATGTTGAGTAGGATATGAAAGGGTCACGAGTGGTGGCTGTTATGGGTAAAAAAATAGGTTAAGGTTTTTTTAGCCTTTACAAGAAAGAGAAGGTTGTTAGGTCAGTGAAGGATGCTAGGTATGGTGGTTGCCCTTGTTGGTCGTGACTGAGGAAGGTTGAGGAGTTGTTGATTTTGGGTTCTGTTTGCAAGGAGGCTTTAGGAGGAGCTGATGACTAATGTTGGTTGGCTGTTGAGTTTTATAATAATAGGTTGAATGTTTCTTGTGTGTGTTTTTGGGAGGGTGTGTAGTGAAAAACATTAACTCATTGTTTTTTTTTTTTTTTTTTCTAATGCTCTCACTAATTCCCCCCTCTTGTGTGTGAGATTCTCTCACTACTTATAGGTAAAATAATTTGTCTTTTTCCTTCCAATTATTTAGTTCACAAGCAAACTTTGTGACCAAGTAACCTAAAATTACTTTGGTTTTTCATTTTCTTTTAATGTTTTTTGCACTTTTGGTCCCATTGCTCAAATATTTTTTTAAAAAGACAATGTCAACGTAATGAGGAAAAAATATATCAATGATTTTGAACTGAATACGTAAAAATTGAATGCATCAAAAGTAAATTTTTGAATTTTTAAATCTTTTAAAAAGACATTGAAAATGCAAACAACAACGCAAATACTTCAAAAATAAATGTTTTTTAGATTTTATTTTTTTTGCTATTTTCTAGACTTTTTTGAAAAAAAAAGTGCGAAATTGAGGGGGGGGGGGAGGGTTAAAAATTGGGTTATGACATGCTTTATATGGGATTATCTCGATCTCAAGACCCATGTTGTTGGTTTGACAGGTTAACACAGGTTGCGAGTTTAAGAGATTAACCCGATTGGACTTGAAAAGATTTTTTAATCCTTTTTTAATTTAATAATTATTTTTAAAATTTTATCCTTCAATATTGAGTTGATTAGAAATTGTTCTTCATAATTTATTTTGATTTACTTTCTATAGGGTCTTTTGACACAAGTTGTAAATTTGATAAGTTAACTCAGGTCAATGTAATATGTCGTTGTCTTAATTTATAAAAATTAATAACATCTAATATGTTACCATATTAATATTTAAAATGTTAAAAAATAAATAACTCGACCCACATCATAACACATAGCAATAATTAAATTTGGTCAGTTGTATCAAATTCCCATTGAACAAATTCTATGTCAAGATAAAAACAGAATTTTGTATTCGAAAAAACTAACAATATCTATGACAACTAAAGGAAACAAGAGAAAACAAGGGAAATTAAATCAAAGAAAGGAAAATAACATTATTAATCTTCCTTTGTTTGGTTCAAGGAAATGAGGGAAATTAAAATTCGTTTGATTGAATTCATGGATAAAAAAGAAAGGAAAACAAGTAATATCATGATTTTTTTTACTACAGAATTTGCACCTGAATTGATCGTAGAAGTGATAGAACTTGTGAATGATTGTCTTTAAACTGTTTACATGTGACATTAAAAAAACAATACAAGAGACCTTGGCCAGGAAAAAAAAAGTTTAATATAGAAAACATTAGCATATAAAGTGAACATTTTTTCCACACACGCATAGGGAGTCCTTACACGATATTATTGGGAAAATTTCAGTACATCGAAAAGGAAAGCCACAGATTTAATTTTCCCTTCCTTTCCTATTATTAATTTTTAGCATCCAAATGAAGAAAATTAACGTAATTTTTTTTCATTTACACTCATTTTAATTACTTTCCCTCAAAATATACACACTGTAAAAATAAAAAGTAGAGAAAAGGTTGGTTAAAAAAACAAAATGAAAATCATAGCAATCTCATATGACAAACCACCAGTAATGGAGAATGAGACCAGGCAAAAAACTGTTGTGCATAGAGAGGTTGGTCTGAAGATTAAGTATGTTCAATTTTTTTATCTTCTGAATTCAAATTTCAAGTATGGTACCCAAAGAAACGGAGAGGGTGTATTCTTAAAAGCGTCCAGAAAAAGATTAGTGTTAGGCTCAACTTCTATGTCCACTCGTTGATTACGCCACCTGCCAATAAATACTTATATAGCCTTGTAGTATCACCATCGACAGAGATATGACAAAACAACTAACCTTCTGTTTGCTATTGTGATCTAAAGAGTTGGCTAAATTTTTTTTTTTTAATTTAAAATTAATATTTTTTTAAAAAAATTTGAATTATTTTGATGTACTAATATAAAAATTAATTTTTTCCACTGCTATTGTATAATTGATGTTTTTTTTTAAAAAAAATTAATCAACTTGCTCTTGAGAGTACTAAAGTTCTTACACATGGTCCATTAATCATTATAAAATTAATTAGGGATAGTTAAGTCTTTTCACCTTTTTAGTATAACAGAGTTATTTAATTACCCTTAAAAAAATATTAAGCTACCATCTAGGGTTGTTTTTATCTTTTTATTCTTATTTGTATAGTAAAATGATGTGTATACCATTGAAAAAACAAAAAAAAAATAGTAAATTTTCATCCAAAGGTTAATCTTTTTTTTTTTGTATATATGTTTTCTTAGGGGTGATTTGATTTTTTAATAAATAAAAAAATTTAAAAAAAATCCAATGACACATGCAAAGAAAGTATGCATCAGGGACTCTATCGCCTTTGAGCGACACGTCTGGTGGCATACGGAGGTAAACAACGAGCTTCTTTGGTATGGTTAGGTTTGTCTAGGCGGCCCCTCCCTTCCACAGCAGAATGTGCAACATTCTAATCTCTGGTATGACATCTGCTGACTCTTTTTTTATTGTTTTCTTTTTCCTCTGTCCACCTCAGTTTCCATGCGTGGCACTTCAAATCATCCCTTAAATTTTCTTTTTTCTTCAGATTTTATTCTTATTCTTTTAATTAATATTTTTATATTTGAATTGGTTTATAGAATTAGAATTGCTTTTTCAATTTCATCCACCTTTAATTTTTTATCTATCAAATTTGGTCCTCATTATTTTGATTGTTGTTTATTTGTTTTATATGCTTTTTTGAATTGATGTTTTTTTTTTTGTTTCCACCCCCTTCAATTTTTCTCCTATGAGATTTAATCCTAATTTTTTTTTTGCTATTTTGTTTTTGCATTGGCACATTCTTTATTATTTTTTTTTACTATCTCATCTTTCAACATTAAATTGGTTGCAAATTAAGCTTTTTAATTGAACTAGAATCTAGGATTTTATGAGTTAAGAGTTTGAGGGATTAACTTGAGTTTAGAAGATTCACGCGGGTTTGCTTTGCTCCCCCCCTCTTTTTAAGCTAATATATTAATTAAATTTTGATTTTATCCTTCAATATTTATTTATTTAGTTTCATCCTCCTTTGATTTTTTGTCAGATATATTTTTGTCTTCGATGTTTTAATTTCTATTCATTTTGTTTTAGATGATTTTTAGAATTGAGGGTTTTTTACAATGTTATCCTCTAATGTTTTTCCTTATATGCTTTGGTCCTCATTCTTTTTGTTGCAATTCCTTTTGCTTTGGCAATTTTTTTTTAAAAATAGATTCTTTTTACAATTTCATCCTCTAACATTAAATTAGTTGGGAATTGATTTCTTTATTGAATACAAGTCTAGAATTTCATAGGTTGCGAGTTTGGATTATTAACCCAATCTAGGAGATTTGCCCGCGTTTTCTTGGTTTTTGTTTTGTTTTTTTAAGCTAATATTTTTTAAGTTTAACCTTTTAGCATTAAAATTTTATCCTTCAATATTTATTTATCTGTTAAATCTCATCTTCATTCTTTAATCGAACTCGAGGTCAGTTGAGATTCTATCAAGGTTCAACAGGAGAAGAACAAGGGAAGGATAAAGAAAGAGGAAGATTGTCCAATCAGGTTAACTCAATGTAACCGTGTCCATTTCCTGGTTGTCGATTTCTTGAGTTAGCACGGGTCAATATTGTATGTCTCCATCTTTTCATTTCACTCCATAGATTTATTTATGATATAATCTTTTGACTATTTGTTGTATCACATTTGAGCTAGGGTTAGGTATGAGTTAAAATAGTGGCAATGTTAATTGTTTTTAACCAGATTTCTATCTGAACAAGGCGGCCGGTTTGCTCTTAGCTCATTATGTCAAACAAGTTGCACCAATTTATTTATTTATTTATTAACATGTATGATGGTTGATTAATTTTGTTTGATACATTGAGAAAGTTTTTAATTTTCATTTCAAATAATTTATCACATGCATACAAAAAAAAAACGACACTTATTTTTTTTAATGTAGTCATTGGGTTTTGATAGCGATAAAGCGCGAGCCCGGACGTTGTGCATTTTAATCTTCAGTAAAAATAAAATAAAAGGGAAAAGTCTAGAAAATACCATCCAACTATGTAGGTATTTTTAATGTTACAACTAAACTATTTTTGGCCTTCTATTCTTGAACCATCAAAAAATTTGAATGAAAAAAATAGTTTTAGAAAAAATGATATCATCTTAGAAAAAAAAACTTAATATCTTTTGTTAAGTATTATAAAGTCCATAATTAAGAAATCAAAATTTTTTTATAATAAGATTATTGTAAAAAAATAGTTTAGATTTAAAATTAATAATCGAATTTTTTTTTCTGATGTCTTTATCTGTATGTTAAAATGTGCGGGACAAGGGCACAGAATCACATCTAGAGGGTTTAGAAGGGTTGGTTAGGATAATAATAATAATAATAATAAGGAGAAAATTTAAAAAACCTAAATATTCATTATGTACCTAGCCAGTATATACAGATAAATTACAGGATATTATACCTTAGAAAAGTCAATAAAAGGGAGAGATAATTAAAGTGCAAAAATATTCATTATGTACGTACCTAGCAACTAACAAAACCAATCTTAGAAAAAAAAAATAAAGATTAACCCAAAATATTAATTATAGAATAAGAATAAACTATTCAAAGTATTAATTATATCATGATTACATAGGAGAGTAGTGTTATCATACAAGTCAGCCTAATATAACCTATGAATAAATGATACACTCCCTTGCTTTTTCCTCCACCCGAAGCCTTAAAAAAGAAAATTAGAAGGTATAACCGCAAACCCTTTGAAAAACCACAAGTGCAAGCTACGCAAAAGCCAGCCAGCCCACTACTTCTCTGTTTCTTTGCAATCTTGCATGATCGTGTCCCACAAATTCATGTACAAAATTGAGACAGTTACTACAAACTTGCCTTAACCAACATCCTCCTTCCTTCCTAGCTATCACCCTGAAAGCTCTTTCTCATCTTCTCAACCTATAACGTATACCCTCTCTTCTTTTTTTTGTTTCTTTTTTTACCTTCTCTCATTCTTCAAATCAAATTTCAACAAACAAGCAGCTACAACAACCAGCCAGATATCTTGCTTTGGTTCTAAGATAATTTTTGGATCTTTCTTCAATATT
>Ga0325410_1003809_pt1 | contig 16998 bp, 9 predicted proteins | sample PopdelMetagenome_16_FD_206182 | JGI IMG/M metagenome (GOLD analysis project Ga0325410, IMG submission 206182) | Populus deltoides microbial communities from Bellville, Georgia, United States - Xylem-PdIQD-R3 | ecosystem: Host-associated > Plants > Phyllosphere > Stem > Wood/Secondary xylem...
AAAAAACAACTTAGTTGATGTGTGCTGAATGGTTTCTCTTGATGATATGGCATGGTGATAAGATATGAGTCTTATATTTCAATTCTATAACTCTAATTGTACTTCGCTTTCATTAACTAAATCTCCTTATCAATCCTAAAGTGTGAAAGAAGTTTCAACACGATCTTTATCATTACATGATTAATGGAATTCTCAGTTTTCCCATCCTCTTCTTCTGCCTTCTCAAATCGCCTTATTTTTTTTCCTTCAAAAATTCGATGATATGTGATTTGAAGGGATAATTTGAATAGGTTTTGTTGTTTTTTATTATTGTTGTTGTTGTTGTTATTACCTAAACGTTTAGTTAATAACTTTTGATTTTTTTTTTGGAGATTGTCAAAGCAAGCAAATTAGTTAAGTAATACTCTAAAATACGTTGAGAATATATTGTTATTTTCCCTGTATTTTTTTAATTGTAATATATACTAAAACGAATCAGTGTTTTACTGTAGACTACACAGTGCAGTCCACAGTAAAACACTGATTCTTTATTTATTTCTTTATTTTTTTTTTTACACTTATGCCTTTAGTTTTTTTAGTTTTTTTTATTTTTAATGTCTTTCAGGGTTTTTTTTTGTTTTTTTTCTTTTGATGAATTTTTTTTGATTAATTTTTTTTATTAATGTTAAATTTTTTTTATTTAGTTATAAGACTCTCATGACACAGATCCCGGGTTTAACGGATTAATTTGATTTGACGAGTTAACTCGAAAATTATTTTTTATTTTTTTCATTTAGTTTGTTAACGTTGAATTTCTTTCTATTTAATTATTAGACTTTCATGACACGGATCCTAGGTTTTACGAGTTGACCTGGTTTTGGACTACATGGTGCAGTCTACAGTCCAAAGGTTGAGTTGTCTTCTTTTTTTTTTTTCCTGTTTGTATTTTTATTTATTTATTTATTCGCTTTTTATGCCTTTTGGTTTTTTTTTGCTTTTTTTCTTTGAATGAATTTTTTTGTTTAATTTAGTTTGTTAATGTTAATTTTTTTATTTAGTTATCAGGCTTTCATGACACAGATCCCGAGTTTGACGAGTTAATACGGATTTTTTTTTTCTTTTTTTCGTTTTAATTAATTGTTTTTGTTAACACTGATGCCTTTAGCTTTTTTTTTGTTTTTTTTTACACTTACACCTTTAGTTTTTTTTTTGTTTTTTTGTTTTTTTTTCATTTTTAATGTCTTTCGGGTTTTTTTTGCCTTTTTCTGTGTTTTATTTCTTTTAATGAATTTTTTTTGTTAATGTTAAATTTTTTTTATTTAGTTATAAGACTCTCATGACACGGATCCCGAGTTTAACGGGTTAACCTAATTTGACGAGTTAACTCAAATTTTTTTTTTGCTTTTTTTTTGTTTTAATTAAATTTTTTCATTTAGTTTGTTAATGTTGAATTTATTTCTATTTAACTATCAGACTTTCATGACACGTATCCCGGGTTTGACGGGTTAACTTGGTTTTGGACTGTATAGTGCAGTTTACAGTCCAAAGGTTGAGCTATCTTTTTTTTTCCTGTTTTTATTTTTATTTTTATTTTTATTTTTTTTTTGCTTTTTTATGCCTTTCGGTTTTTTTCGCCTTTTTCTTTGTTTTTTTTCTTGGGTTTTTTATTTTTGCTTTTTTCCTTGTTTTTTTTCTTTTAATGAATTTTTTTTGTTAATGTTAATTTTTTTATTTAGTTATCAGACTTTCATAATACAGATCCCGAGTTTGACGAGTTAACCCAGAATTTTGTTTTTGCTTTTTTTCATTTTAATTAATTGTTTTTGTTTAGTTAAGTTTGTTGATGTTAAATCTTTTCCTATTTAATCATCAGACCTTCATGACACGTATCCCGAGTTTGATGGGTTAACCCGTCAATTTTTTTTTCTATTTAGTTATCAAACTTTCATGACATAAATCCCAAGTTTGACGGGTTAACCTAGTTACTTTAGATTTTTTTTTCTTCACAGTGTAGTTTACAGTGAAAAGGCTAATGCATTTTGTTTGTTTTTGTTTTTTTTTGTTTTTAATTAATTTTTTCATTTAATTTAGTTTGTTAATGTTTAATTTTTTCTATTTAGTTATCAAACATTCATGACACGGATCTCAGGTTTGACGGGTCAGCCCAGTTAATTCTGGGTAATCCGTCAATTTTTTTTCTTATTTAGTTATCAAACTTTCACAACACGAATCTAAGGTTTGACGGGTTAACCTGGTTTAAACGATTAACCCAGTTAATTCATATTATTTTTCTTTTTCTTCATTGGTTTTTTTCCTGTTGGATTTTTTTTAATTAATCTATTTAATTATCGTACTTTTATAACACGACCTTGCAACCAGATCCATATCCAAGGCTATTGAATCTGGTATTGCAGTTAAACCCATTTAAATTTGGATCATGCAAATTTAATATCATTATTAATATTATAAATATTATTCTTGGATCAGGCGTTGCAGCTAAACTCAAGACTCTTGGATATAATTTTATAAAAAAACCTAGTATTTTTAAATTTTAATTTTTTTAATATTTTTTATGTAAAAAAGTTTAACCTGCAGTGTCACGCGGGTGATGAAGAAGTCTCCCGTCAAAAGGCGTTTACTAATCTGAGCTGTAACATCATAGGCCCCAATCTCTCTTATTTGCCAAACTCCAATTTGTTTTTGACGTTGTGGGTCTAGCACTGCCTTTTGATTTGCTTTGTTCAGTTGTTGAGATGGGTTGTTCTAAAAGACAACACCTGGACGAACCAGATCAGATGCTTAAGAGTATTTTATTAGGATCCCATGACGGTGATATTGTTCAAATCCAGCAGAGTTTTTTTTTTTTCCTTTTTTTTGAGGTTTTATATGTTTTTTTTTCTTTTTTTTTAAATTATCTTCTTCTTCTTCTTTTATTATTATTATTTTTTTATTTAAAATTATTTTTATTGATTTTTTTATATTGAATTGGTCAATAATTTAGTTATGTAGTTTTTTTTCTTTAAAACATTATGGATTGTTACAATATTTTTCTATATGGTTTTTTTTATGAATTTGTTTTTCTAAAATTACCTTTGTCGATTTTATTTTTTTCATATTGAGTTGGTTGAGAATTTTGCTTCGTAGTTTTTTTAAAAAAACACTATGGATTGTTACAATGTTTCCTCACATGTTTTTTTTAAATTATCTTTGTCGAATATTTTTTTTTACATTGAACTGGTTGAGAATTTAGCTTTAACTTTTCCTGCATGTTTCCCCCACTTTTTTTTCATTTTTCTTTTGCTTCTTTTCCAAAATTATATTTTTTTTTCTTTTTACTTTTTTTTTCAAAATTGTTTTTGTCAATTTTATTTTTTTAATATTGAGATGGTTGAAAATTTAGCTTTGTAGTTTTTTCTTTAAAACACTATGGATTGCTGTAGTGTTTCCCCAAACGATTTTTTTCTTTTTTATGATTTTTTTTTTGTTTTTTTTTCCAGAATTGTCTTTTTAGATTTTTTTTTCATATTAAACTGGTTGAGAATTTAGCTTCGCAGTTTTTTTTTTAAATACTGTGGATTACTACAGTGTTTCCCTCACATAATTTTTTTATGTTTTTTTTCAAAATTATCTTTATCAATTTTATTATTTTTAATATTGAGCCAGTTAATAATTACAACTGTAGATTTTCTCATGAAACACTATAGATTGCTATAGTGTTTCTCTACATGATTTTTTTTCCTTTTGTTTTTTATGATTTTTTTTTAAAATTATTTTTGTATTTTTTATATTTTTAATATTAAGCTGGTTAAGAAATTAACTTTGTAGTTTTGTTTAAAAAACAATGTGGATTGCAACAATGACGGTGATATTGTTCAAATCCAGCAGAGTTTTTTTTTCCTTTTTTTTTTTAGGTTTTATATGTTTTTTTTCCTTTTTTTAAAAAATTGTCTTCTTCTTCTTCTTCTTCTTCTTTTTTTATTATTATTTTTTTATTCAAAATTATTTTTATTGATTTTTTTATATTGAATTCATCGATAATTTAGTTATGTAGTTTTTTTCTTTAAAACATTATGGATTATTATAATATTTTTTACATAGTTTTTTTTATGAATTTGTTTTTCCAAAATGACCTTTGTCGATTTTATTTTTTCATATTGAGTTGGTTGAGAATTTTGCTTCGTAGTTTTTTTTCTTAAAAACACTATGGATTGTTACAATGTTTCCTCACATGTTTTTTTTTAAATTATCTTTGTCAAATATGTTTTTTTTACATTGAGCTGGTTGAGAATTTAACTTTAACTTTTCCTGTATGTTCCCCCCTTTTTTTTTCATTTTTCTTTTGCTTCTTTTCCAAAATTATCTTTTTTTTTCTCTTTACCTTTTTTTTCAAAAAATTTTTTGTCAATTTTATTTTTTTAATATTGAGATGGTTGAAAATTTAGCTTTGTAGTTTTTTTTTAAAAAACACTGTGGATTGCTATAGTGTTTCCCCACACAGTTTTTTTTTTATGATTTTTTTTGTTTTTTTTTCAGAATTGTCTTTGTAGATTTTTTTTTTTCAGATTGAACTGGTTGATTTAGCTTTATTATAATTATAATTCTTAATCAACTCAATATTAAAAAAAATCGACAAAGATAATTTTGAAAAAAATCATAAAAAAATCACATGGAAAAACACTGCAACAATTCACAGTGTTTTAAAGAAAAAAATAAAAAAGCTAAATTCTTAATCGGCTCAATATTAAAAAAAAACTAACAAAGATACTTTTAGAAAAAAAATAACAAAACAAACACCAAAAAAAGGGAAAAAATCATATTGGAAACACTGTAGCAATTCAAAGTGTTTTGTGATGAAAGCTACAGTGCTTCCCCACATGATTTAGCCTTATTTGTAATGATTTATAATTGTAATTCACAAATAACTCAATATTAAAAAAAAATTGAAAAAGATAATTTGAAAAAAATTATAACAAAAAAAAACTATACGGAGAGACACGGTAGCAATCCACAATGTTTTATGAGCAAAGCTACAATACTTTCCCCACATTATTAAGCTTTATTACAAAGTTAAATTTTAACCAACTCAATATTTTAAAAAATAAAATCGATGAAAATGATTTTGAAAAAAAATATTATAAAAAAAGAAACACACAAAAGAAACTAGAAAAAAACCATGTGAGGAAAAACTATATCAATTCATAGTGTTTTTTAAGAAAAAACTTGTATTTACAATTCTTAACCAGCTTAATATTTAAAAAATAAGATTGACAAAGATAATTTTAGGGAAAAATATAACGAAAACAGAAAAAACCACGTGGGAAAAAACACTGTAGCAACCAACAGTAATTTTCAAGGAAAGTTAAAGTGTTTTCCTCACATATTGTAACTGTAATTTTTAACCAGCTTAATATTAAAAAATAAAATAAAAAAGATAATTTTGAAGAAAATCATAAAAAAAGCCTGCGGAGAAACATTGTAGCAATAAACAATGTTTTAAAGAAAAAAATCACAAAACTAAATTCTCAATCAGCTTCATATTAAAAAAAATTGAAAAATATAATTTTAAAAAATAAAGAAATAAAATAGAAAAACTATGTGGAAAAACACCGCAGCAATCCACAGTATTTTCAAGAAAAAAATTACAAAGTAAAAATTTTAACCATGTCAATATTTAAAAAGTAAAATCAACAAAAATAATTTTGGAAAAAACAATAGAAAAAATAAATGAAAAAAAAATTAGGAAAGTTGAAAAAAAAAAGTAATTTTGAAAAAAAAACAAAAAAAAGGGAGAAGTTAGGGGAAAAAAAAAAGTGGGGAAGAATCACTATGGATTATTGTTGTAATCCATGGTGAAATGTGTGGGGGGGAACAGTGATTCCCCCACACCATTTAGAGTATGTTTTAATTGGTTCTTTTCCTTTTTGTGATCGAATTTGGTCCTGTTTTTTTAGCTCGAAAATATATTTTTTTAAATAGTTTATTTTAAAAATAAATTTTTAAAAAGTGAATTATTTTATAATATTTTGTAATATAATGTAAAATAAGTTGAAAAATACTTTCCAGTATTTGATCATATCATAAAAAATAAGTTGAAAATTAACTTATTAATATTTTTTTTAAGATTATTAAAATAATAAGAAATAAATTTTACAAATTAAAAAAATAATTTCATAAATTATCTAAAATAAAAATAAATAACTATCAAAATAATAGAGATCAAATATAACAGATAAAAAATTTGAAAGATGATGAAATAAAATAATAATTATAATATCATAAATTATTTTAAATAAAATAAATAGCAATAACAAGAATGAGGATCAAATTTAATAGATAAAAAAATAATAAGAAAAAATCAAATAACAATCATAAAAATAAAAACCAAAATTAATATAAAAATCAAATTGAATCAAATTTCAAGGGGTGAGATTGAAAAAAAAAGATTCAAAACAAAATATATAGCAATAAAAAGTATAAGGATCAAATTTGATATAATCAATAAATAACATGATATTTTTAAATTTTTCTTTGACTAAAAAGTATTTTTTACTTACTAATTCTTTTAGTGACAAATAAATATAAAAAAATTTAAAAAATAGTTTTCAAATAACTACTTTTCATGAATCAAACATGGTTTTAATAATAATTACTAGTAATTGATTCTCTCCTTCAATAATACGATAAGGATATTGCCAAATATGTAACAAGCAGAATATCATTTATAGAAGTTTAATGGTGTAGTAATGTTTATTTTTTTAAAAAAATTTATTTAAAAATATATTAAAATAATATTTTTAATTTGTTAAAAATTATTTTTAACATAGCATATAAAAATAATTTAAAAATATTAAAAATATATATTTTAAATTTTTTTTTTTTTTTTATGATTCGTCACGTTTCCAACAACACCCTACACAACAAGAATATTATACAGCCTGAACCTCTGAGGATAATCCTGTACTATGAACTGGTTCTTCCTACCCCGTCTCCTACTTCATTCAGTTCATTGGAGCTTGCGTCCAGAATCAATGAATTGATCTTCTATTGATTTGTTTTTCTTCTTTCCATTCTCATCATCGACGAGTCATTTATAATAAATAAATTTAAAAAAATAAAAAAATATTATTTTAATATATTTTTAATAAAAAATATCCTAAATGCGACTTGTAATACTCTCTCCAGCTGTCCTGTAAATGACATGATTTTCCACACGGCAAACTAATAAGACCATTTCCATGCAAGTGTCTCATCTGATACTGTCAAAATCAAATGGTATAGACTATAAATTTCCACAAACCTATTTTCATAGCCTGGGTTCTTTTTTCTTTTCTTTCTTTTTTTTTTTCCAAAAAGACTCTGACTAGGCGTGTAAAAAATTATGACTTCCCAGCAATATATTTGACCTAACATGTTAACATCAAAGGAAGCATCAACATTCATCTCATGAAGTAGGATTGAGTTTACAAGATGTTATTTAGAGTTGAGTTTTATGTTATTTATTAGCACTTTACAGATAGACTATATTTGTTTGCTTGTTTGCCGAAAATTAATTTTTTTAGAAAGTAAATTTTGAAAAAATGAATTATTTTCTGATGTTTGGTAGTATAATGAAAAATAAATTGGAAAACACTTTTCAGTGTTTGGTTATGTCATGGAAAATGAGCTGGAAAATAACTTATTAATATTTTATTTTTTAAGTTTATTAAAATAATAAGGAACAAAACAATGTTTTCACAGCTTCTAAAAAATGTTTTCCCCTCAATTTTTTCAGGAAAATACTTTCCTGGAAACCAAGCCAAATTTTTCTTTAACTAAAAGTGTTTTCCGTTGATCAACTTTCCTAATAGCAAACAAACACGGAAAAATTTGAAAAATGGTTTTCCGGAAAGTGAATTTCAAGAAACAAACATAGCCATAAATAGAGTTAAGTTTTTTCAAAGAATATCACAATGGAAAAAAATATTTTCTAAACTAATACCACTAAAAAAATAGTACTTGAATTAACACAATTATATAATACACACAAATAAAAAAATATATAAAAAAATATTTTTTTAAATAAAAAATATAATATTAAGATAGTTGACTCAGATGAGTTTAATAAACTCTGTTAATTTAATAATATTATTAGAAAATAAGATATTGACAACAAACAAAACAAAACAAAAAAACAATGATTCAATGTAAAAGATGAACGCTTGCCAATATTATGAAAATACATCTTCACGATATTTTAAAAATATCTCATTGATCTTATTCAATGAGAATAATATAATTTTATAGAAAGAAAAATAAAAATATATGAATATAAAAAAAATACAATAGAAGTCAATTACAGTTAACTTTTTAAACCATGACTCAGGTTATAGGACCGAAAACACTATATATGAAAAATTCATAAGTGTTAAAATCACAAAAAGAACAACACAAAAAATCCAAAATAAAAAATACAATAAAATAATGCATCTTAAAATTACAATAAAAAATAAATTAAAAGGCAACAACAAATTTTAAACCTGAGAGTTAAATTAAAAGAATAAAAACATTAGCAAAAGAACAAAAATTAAAAGAACAAAGATAAAAAAAAAACAATATACTATAAACTTTGATTGAAAAGTGAAACTAAAAACAAAAAAACTTTCATAAAAATTCAAGGATAAAAAATAAAAAATCATAAGAATAAACTTTAAATCCTAAACATCAAAACATAAAAAATTTTGAATATACAGAATTCTTCAATATATTTTTTTATACTAAAAACCCTCCTAGATGTAAATTGAAAAACTTATACACACATCTAATTATACAACCCAATAACCATTGTGTAAAATAATAAAAAAAAATCATCAACAATAAACAAAAATAAAATTGAAAAAACCAAGCAAAAAATGAAAATCAAAATATCTAACATCGCAATACTTATAATTTACCTGATTATATTTAATAAATTCCTCAATCAAAATAAATTTGTAATATAAGAACACATAAATTTGTAATAAAAACCGACACTCACATTAAATTTATTGAAAAAAAATTAAAAAAAACAATACAAGGTTACACATATAAAAAATCTTACAAAAAAATCAATATTAAAAAAAAATTAATCTATATAAAATTAAGAAAAAATCATAGATAAATCATACCCACCTCTCTAAAAATTAAACACATTTAATATCATTTAAAAATAATCACAATCTAATCAAAACATAAACCTAAAATTTATTTGAAAAAATATATAAAAATAATACATTATTTTTAAAAAACTAAAAATATAAAAAAGAATAAAAAAAGCAGGCTATTTCTTCGAGGCCCGGCAGATGATTTGCTTCTTCTTCTTCTTCTTTTTAAATAAAAATCAATTATCTTGAATGGATTAAAATGCCACTACATACATGTCTCCCTTATTTTTTCCCTGTCGGGTAATAGTTTATGTCCCCAGCACTGACCAAGTCTTCAAAAAGAATCAGTTAATCTAGCTTAGAGGTGTCTGCATTGATCGGGTAATTTACAAGGTACGATGATTCATTTCTCTGCATATTTTATCGAGATGGTTATTTACTTCTTTTACCGGCGTTCATCTTGCCCTTGATGTCTACTCCCGTGCTGATAGTGAATTAGTGACGTATAATATACTTAGAATTTCCTTCTTTTAGCTGTGTTTTTATTTACTTGATTGGAGTTTTAGTTATTTTTTAAAATATTTTTTATTTAAAAATATATTAAAATAAGTTTTTTTATTTTTTAAAAATTAATTTTGAAATCAGCGCATTAAAATAATCTAAAAATATAAAAAAACATTAATTTAAAACAAATAATTTTTTTAAAATTTTTTTTCAAAAATACTTTTTTAATACATTAAAACAATTCAAAATCTTAAAAAAAAGATTTTGAAGCAGAAAATAAACATGCAAAGTAAGAGGATAAAAAAACTAGTTATGAAAAAATTTCAGAAATAATACTTGGTATTTCGTGTATTAATTTTATACTTTTTTTTTGTTAAAATATCAAAATAAATGTTAAAATAAAGGTAGTTTTAAAGTTACCATCAAAGAAAATAATTTTGTGTATTAACTTTAAACTTTTAAAAATTCTCAACCAAGGATTTTCATCCATTTTCAAAGGTTTTTGTCCATGTTTCCATCTATGTTTGTAAAAAATGATGTCGTTTTGTCAATAATTTAACATTTTCTTAGTTATTATAATGAGAATTATTAATCAAAATTTTTTGAAAGTTTGATGGTAAAATTTAAACAAATAATAGCTCGAGTGTAAAATTAATAATACCTCTATAGCTCGAGTGTTTGCCCAATATATTTTTGGATATCTCCTTTTTTGTCTCAAAATATACACCAAATTAAAATTTAATACTCTCTCTTTTCATCAATATTTAAAAATTTAATTTATAAATATACCAAACGTTATTAAAAATTAATCTTGTAATAATCCACCCTCGTATTTGTTATGATTGGACCCATTAGACTCCCACCCAGATTCCAGGCCCATCAATAGATGAATCTAGAAATCTACGAGTTCTTGGGTTCATCTTGCCTAATTTATACGCAAAAGGCCCATATCCAACCCATTATATATTCTCCTGATATCACCCTCAATATATAATTTTATACTTCTAAATTCTAATCTCTCCCCGGAAAAAGAAAAAAGAAAAAAGAAAACGTTACAAATCAAACCGTCACCCCCCCCCCCCCCTCCGCAACCCAAACAAAATTAGCCGTAAAATTGCAGCAGCTCACACTTAAAATGGCAGCCTCTTCTCCAGTCATTAGCAATAACAGCTCCGACATCGGCCAAACCGCCATCTCCGCCGCCGCCGCAGCGTCTTTCAGCGTGCCACCGAAGACTCTCCGCGGCCTCAACAAACCTAAGTGTATTCAGTGCGGCAACGTTGCCCGCTCCAGGTACATATATGTACATGTAGTACTTTATAATGGTACACTGTATCGTTTTCGTTTCTGCAGTCAGGTATTGGTTGTTTCAATTTGGAATTACTTTAGCAAAAATAATGGAATTGAATATAAGAGGTGTGATTGTTTGAATTTGTTATGAAGATAGTTACTTAAACAAATGTGAATGACAGGTGCCTAGCCTCAGCAGTATTGTATTGGTTAATATTGGTCAACACAGGAGTTAATTTACCAGGGGAGATAAACAATTGGTGATTTACTTTCGCTGTCATCTTTAAAATGCATTGAGTAAATGATAATCTGTCCGAGGATTTTGGCTACCTCGAGTGAGATTTTATACCTATCCTAGAGCTTGTGATCTTAACTTCGAGGAAGTTTTCATAGGTGTAGTAAATAAAGTTATAGCCTAAAAATGTAGTTATGTAGCTGTGAATCAGTTAAATTGGGGTTCTCGACAAAGTATTTGGATATAGTCCTACCCTTCTTCTCTTCTTTTTTTGGGCAGTTAGGTATTGACTATTAGGTTATACAAGGTTTGTCCGCTTGGATATCTATTTAAGGAGAGAGGCGTGTGTTTAACTCGCTTTCCAAGTCTATTAGAAACTGACCAACTCAATTTGGTCTATAGACACTTCCAGTGGTGTGTTGAACAGCTGATTTTTAGTGTTTAATATATTGGTTTGTATAGAGAGCCCATCTAACAAATGCTATTGTTACTGTTAGTGGTGATATCTAAAATTATGCACGATTAGTGGATAGGTTTGTGATCGTTGAAGATGCTACTCCAGCGTGCATGTGTGTTAGACAAGTATATATTTGTCTGTCTATCACTTGCATTTTATTATTGTGAATGTATCTTAAAAAAATTGACATCTTTTCCACTTTTTGAACCTTTCATAAATGGAACTATCTATGCAGGTGCCCTTATCAGTCGTGCAAAAGTTGCTGCTCAAGAGCTCAAAATCCATGCCATATTCACGGTACCCCTATATTCTTGTGCAATTTATGTCAAACTATTCTCTTTGTTGCATGTTATTGCCCCAACATCAAATTTGATATTCTGTCTTGTTGTGGAAAGAGAAAACTTATTAGACATACTTAATAAGGATGTCTCATTCAAAAACTACTCTAAATCCGAGGATGCTCCTTCATTATTATCTTATCTTTGCACGCTTTGTTTTACATATCTTGGAAGGAATATTTGGAGATAAACTAAAGTGTCAAGCCATCCAACCTTATTTTCTTTTTGGTCAGTTAGGGAAATAGAATCATTCCACCATTAATAATTTCATATCATGCGAGGAGGTTGTTTCTCTAACGACTAAATGATCATATATGGTACACGGCTCTATTTGGGATTGCAATGCATAATTATTGATTTTTTTTTTGTGAGAAATCTATTCTCTGAAAAATCCTTGATCTTTCAGACATAACAAGGAGAATTTCTTCTCAGGTTTGAGCATTGATAAATTTATATGTAGGCGAATTGATGGCCTTTTTTACTTTGTGTGCTTTCTTAAACTTGATTTTGATGCTAGATATCTGAAGAAAAGGTTTTTATCTTTGGCTATTCAACTTTGTTGGGCTGAAGTGAGAAAATGATCTGGTGTCACATATCTTACTGTAAGTTTAGCCCCTGACAAATTGAGTCTCAGAGGAAGATACATTAACAATTAATTTTCAACTGGATACTTTAGTTGAGTTCAGTTGAAGGTGGTGTGTTGTGTGCAAGAAAGGAGGAAAATCTTAGCCATTTGCTTATTTACTGTCATGTGGCAGTGGGGTTTTGGACTGTGATCGCTACTTGTCTTAGAATATGTTGTGTGCTTCCATGTTCAATATTATTCCTGGAAATCTGGCAACGAAAGGTCGTGACCATGGTAAAGAATATATTGGATTTGCTTCCTCATGTTCTATTTTGATTGATTCGGACAGAGGAAGGAGCAAACAGAGGAGTTTACAGAGGGGATGCTACCTCCATTATTAGGTGACAGCTCTTCCTTGACAGTTCTAAGGTGTTAGAATTTACTCTTTTCTTGGTGTGGGAGCTGGTAGATAAGTTTGTAAGTAGCTTGATAATATCGCACATGCTTTTTTTTTTTTTTACAAGAAGTGGTGCCCCCTCTTTGGTACATTGAATATTGATCAGTGTACTTTTATCTTACTGACAAAAAGGACACCTTAAGATTCCTTAAGGTCAGCTATGTAGTAATCTAATCTTTTGAATTCATATAATTTCATGAAAGGTTTGGGCTTCTAGAGAACTTGAGCAAGCTTAAGATTTAAAGGTGAAAGGTAGATGATACTTGAGAAATCAAGTTGCTGGAAAGTCCGGATGGAGTTTGATTTCTTTGGTGCTATGTGATTATGAAAATACCAAAAGAACTTTAAGAATCTGTACAAAGAGGTTTAGAAAATAGAGGAACAAGGCTGGTTGTGAAGTGAAAAATGGATATTGTAAAAGAGGAACTGTGGGCTGAATACAGGATATTGCTCTATGAAACATGGATACTCTACATGAACTATGAAATAAGGAGCCTGCCAATGGTTGAGTCGGGTGCGCACTGAAACCTGTATGAGAATTTCCCAAAATTAGCGAATTAGTTTCTCATTCTTAATTTTTTTTCTTTGATATCATCAAGAGAAACTTGACTTGAAATACAAAGGATAAGAAAAAAGGAGGTCTTATAGAAGACTGGCAACAGTCTGAGCACCTGATTTTCCTTAGTAGACCTGTAACTTGATTGCTTTTAGGTTTGTAATTTAATAAAGGGACTTGAATGCATGACAAGTTAGCTTTGAAGGGTAAGGAAAATCTGCAATTGATGTTTTGCTGATAGGTCTTGGTCGGGAAAGGTTTTGGAGAGATGCTGTGTAAAAAGGATTTTTTTCTCTTGCTCAAGTTTTGGTTTTTAATTTTGTTTTTGTTACTGGAAGCCTTATATTTGTTTGTAGAGATGAGCTCCTCGACATGTTATACCTTAAATGACTTATCAGCATGTCATATTCTGTTGTACCTCCTGCTTCCTATATTGGAAGTAACTAGATAAAAGCTGCAGAGAATTAAAGAGGAGTGCTTATAACTAGGAGGAAAAAGGAGAGAGGGGTTGAACACTGGGCACACATATCTTCATAAAGTAAAAAAGGTTGAATTTCCACCAATCAAATTCTTGTATCTTTAAGATCACATGAAAACTTATGTCATTTTCATTGTTCAGATTGGATTATGATTGCTTAGTTCAAACCTAACAGATGAACACCTAAAGTTGATGAAAACATACCTCAGACATATAGAACCGTACAGAAATCATGAGAGTTGAAGTTATCTTTATTTAAGCATGCTCAAGTATTCCTGAGTAAGAAACTAACAGATAAAGCACCAAATGGACTAGCCTAAAGTTGAAATAACTATGCCCAAGACATATAGGAACAACTAAAATGTGCAAGCTGTTATCGTGCCTATAAAATTATGCATTTCAACTTGTCACTGCTGCTGCCACGGCTGATTTAAGGACTTATGTAGCTCACTTTAGATTTATGTCTGAACTACTTATGCAAGGTCATCTTGCATGTGGACACATGTTTAAGTCCCAACCCCCAAGTTCTCATGTATGCGTGTGGGTGTCTGTAAATGTGCAACAGTAGCAAGACTAGATGCCAAAACTTGATGCATTGTCACACAAATTGTAAGAACGAAGTGTGGAAATTCAGTTGCTACATGATTTTGGTGACGGGAAGAAAATGTTACATAACACTTTCAATAATGCAATTGTCTTTGAAATCTCACCTTCAAGGTTGATGCATTGTAAATTGACATACCAGTTTGTTATCCATTTGTAAAGAACAAGTAAATTGTCTGCATGCCATTATATTTTTGGTCTGTTTACATCCTCATTTTTGTAAATGCAGTTCTTAAAGCAAATGCAACATTTCCAGAGAAGACTCCAGCTTCAAGTACTCCTCTCTTTGAGCAGCAGCCGAATGAAGCACCTCCTGCAGTGTAAGTTAAATTCCTGTCTGTAAGCATACCTGTTGTACACATCCATATTCATTCTTATGTCATGTGTTGCGACTTGGATGCTTGACAAAGTACTAAAATATCAAGCAAGAAACGACCTTACACAGTGGTTGGAATCTGTTACTTCAGTAGATGATACTTTCACTTCATTATTGACTTCTTACCCGAGGTTAGGTTGTAAAAATTGCCATACGGCTCAAAACAAGGATATGATACATATTATTACATTCAATTTTCTTTTTGTGAAATAATGAATTCTTTAATTCTCTGTTCTTTCCATTGAATTCCTTGTTTGTGTCTTCTAAAATATGCTTTGCTTTTCTGAAGTTACTCGTTCTGGTTTGCTAAATGCTTCCTATACTATTTTATCTTTTGCATTTTATTCAACTTCTTCGACTTGGTTGTCTATACTCTGTATTACCTACTTTCTTGGGATGTGTTTCAGGAGTTCCCATAGAACCGCATCACTTAGGCAACTTTCTAGCAATTTTTCCCAATTCAACAATTTACATTCCCCACTCCGTTCAAGGAAATCATTGACCAGAAAGGTGTGTTATAATAAGCTGATATATACCATTGCTGACTGTTATATTTTGGCGCAATAAGGTTTTTCCTGATCTGAAGGATCTGTTTCAGGAAGCTGCGGCTATAAATGAATGGAGGTTTTCCAAATTGAAGGAATTCAAGGATAGAAATATAGAAGTGGAAAATGAAGCTTTTGATCGGTACATGCATAATATTAGCCTACTGGAAGAGGTATTCTCTTTGAAATCTTTCCTAGAAGGCTCCACTGAGGATGGATCACTCTCTTCAAACCACGACCATGCATCTGCAGAGGATGATGACACAGAGGAAAAGATGGTTTCAGAGCAGAAGTTGAAGCTTCGGTCAAATCCTAGAAGGAGTGAGAATGTCCGTAAGAGGCTACAACAACTTGTTGATGGAGGATTGAAGAAGCTTCAGAAACTCGAGTTGAATAATGGCAGTGTTAATAACCAAAATGAACTTGATAAAAGGCCGGAGAAGGCAAAAGGTTTGAGGGCGGAGAGGGCTTCAGCTTTAAGTGATCTTATTGACAAGTTAAACAAGGCCCGCAACGAAGAAGATCTAAATTCTTGCGTGGAGATAAAGGCCCAACTTTCTAGTCAGCACACTCGGTCTAGAGCAGAAACCAAAGATGCTGAGGTATCGAAGGAGCAAATTGCCAAAAATGACTTGGCACCACCCCAAAAAGTATTGGATTTTTTTTCGCAAAAATTATTTAGAACAGTGGAAATTGACCACCAAGCTCTGAAAAGTATAGATGCACACTTCTCTTCCCTAGAAAAGATAGAAGATTTGTGATGTGGTTAGGTCTTTTAATAGAGGATAGAGATTAGGTTAGTCTAGAAGATAGAAGCTATGCTTTAATACTGATCTAGTCTGGTGGCCTGAACTATTCTCATCTAGTTTTGCCCATTCTTGCATGTCATTGTTGTGTAAAATTTGTCGTCGTTGATATGGAAATTAGTAAGATCCACGTGCCATGTTTTTTCTTTTGCATCAGGTCTTCCGTGAAGGTTGATTGCGTTTTGCTTTTATGGGTCAATGTACAGTGTTTATGCTGAGCTGTTTCAAATTTTCAATTCGTTCGTCCTGTGATTGCCTAATATGCAAGAAATTTCAATCGAGCATCGGGTCATTTCTATGCCGGAAGGGAAAGCTGTTTTGTAGGTAGGCTGTGCCTCCTCTTTTGACCAGAACTAAAGGATGCGACGGTGTTGATAACTGGTCAACACTCTTCGATCCTCCATCAGTGCTGACTTTTCTAAAGTCTGACCTTCTGCAGGTACAAAATAAACATAAAACGAAAAAAAATAAAAATAAAAATAAAAATAGACATGATATTTCACAAGATACACACGATGATTGAAGGAAGGGAAGCTTGCCTGGGGCAGCCTCTTTGGGCTAAGAAAATGGGTCAATAGCCGGGTTAATGAATTTGGGGTGTATGTGCAATGGATTTTGTCTTTATAAGATTCTTTATCTTTAATTACTTAATTCAAACCTTCTACTATAGATCCGTTAACCCTGTTAGTG
>Ga0325410_1003810_pt1 | contig 16995 bp, 7 predicted proteins | sample PopdelMetagenome_16_FD_206182 | JGI IMG/M metagenome (GOLD analysis project Ga0325410, IMG submission 206182) | Populus deltoides microbial communities from Bellville, Georgia, United States - Xylem-PdIQD-R3 | ecosystem: Host-associated > Plants > Phyllosphere > Stem > Wood/Secondary xylem...
AATGTTGTTTCTTAAAGGAGTTCATCTGATAAATTGACACGAGCATAGCAACCAATTCAAGGGATCTCCCCGGACATAAGAGCAAGTGGCCACCACAAACTCTACCTTTATATTTCTTTACAGCATTAGTGTTAGTGTTGACATGTTCTGGTTATGGTACTTAGTATTATCATCTCAACAAAACACGAACAAGGTAGGCCCTTGTTTTTCTCCTCTCCACGTGCAATGATGCCTCTATAGTTTGCATCCAATTCTCATTCCACAGTCCCCTCTCCTGTACGGTAATCGCAGAATATTTTGGGATCCAAAAACTAATGGAAAATCGAAGTACATTCTGCTGCTGAACAATTCTCTAATCTCTAGCTAGGTTGTGTAATGTCAAATTAACGGCCATGGGAGGCACATGCAAACCTACCCTCCAATGAGTTAACATTTATTCGTCCTGGTTATGCACCTCTGAGAATATTGGGCCTTCTAAATGATTAATTATGGTGTTTTCCACGTAAAACATGGCACGGGATCATCATCTTGGCCGTTGAAATGATTGACTTTTGCTTGGTTTGATCGATCAGAAGTACAATCTTGTGATCATATTCCTCGAGGAGGCAAGTGGGGTGTTTTCTCTAATATGATATTGAGGAGGCGGGGGATCAAGATAATATTTTTCCCGGACAACTAGAGTACTTAGCTTACCTTCCAACTTTTCACTAATCATTATTAGTGTCTCTTAAGCACTTTTCTCTTACAGAACAACATAAATGCCAACATGAGATGATGCTGGAAGCTACCAGGAAAAACTGTAGAGAGAGAGAGAGAGGGAGGAGGGGGCCATGTGAGTCTGATTTGGAGACAAAGGGAAAGAAAGTGGGCTCTTCCAAAGAGTTCACATGGGAAGGAGGAGCTAGGGCATGATTCTTACATTTCCTCCTCTCTTTTCACAGCTCATCATCCCTAAATCCTACATCTTCCCACTATACCACTACCTTGTATATTTTATCTTTTCGTAAGATATCATCTCATGCCAAGCATCTCTTTCACAGCATGATAAATCTACTCCACACAACCTCTAGCCATGAGATCTGCCTACATGTGTGATATCATGCCTTAATTCCACCCCCATGGACCGACCAAGCACATCTTTGATCAAATTGGGAAATTAATGTCATGGATCCCAAGTTTTCAATCTCTCATTATAAAAAGAAAAAGAAAAAGAAAAAGAAAAACCCAAAGCAAGAATGATCTGAGAGGGGCAAAAAGATGAAAAACTCGACGATGAAAGATGTAGTTAATGAGGGTTTGGATCCAAGGGTCAAGGATGGATGTGAGCAACAGATTGAAAGTGTGAGCCCATACACGTAAAGCAAAGAATGTGATGGATTAGAAAAACATATCCCATGTAGTTAATTTATTTATTTTTTGGAGAATATACGTTTATAAAAAATAGATTATTACTAATGTCATGGCAGCGCAGCAGTGATCGTCTCGTGTATGAGTTGATGGGATGCGGGAGAGGTCACATCGGCACGTGGTGGCCGATTCCCTCCAGTTAATTAAATCTCTCTCTCTCTCTCTCTCTCGGCCTGCGACTTTCCAGTAAAACCGTAGAGGCCCAAATCCCAGCTGTTGCTAGCTGTTTCTAATCCACTCCCCATGTGCCCTACCATCTCCCCCTCCACCTCCGATACCTCTGGGTCTTAAAAATTTAGCCATCTAACCTCATACTGTGCTTGCTTCTCTAGCTAGATACTATTTTACACTCCTATAACAACCCCCTCCCCATCACTTGCTGGACGGAGTGTTTATAGGAGGACATTATCCCCAAGATCTTGTCATTACATTTCGGGATTGGTTAGTTGTGTTCGGTAAGTTGTAACTTGCCTGTCCTAACCAAATATTTCTATTTTTGCATCAGCTTACAACCAGACGAGATGAATATCACTTGCTTGTCGTAACGATTCCTTTAGATAGAGAGCGTTTTATCAGCAGCCCAAGATTTTCTGATATCACACGCATAGATTAATAGTTTGTTTTTTTCTTTGTTGAGTTTGTTTAGATTTTTCTCTTATAAAGAACACGCCTTTTTTTTTTTAATCTACAGTGTTGTTGTTATTACATAGGAGGTTTGATATACAAGGAAGATTAAGATTATGGCTCAATTGCCACCCAAAATTCCGGCTGTCACCCAAAATTGGCCCTCCTTTTCTCACCAAACAATGTCCAATTATTTCTCAAACGCTGCCGCCACCATGGAGAACCATCAACCCTGTTGGGTTGATGAGTTCTTGGACTTCACGTCCACCAGACGCGGGTCCCACCGCCGGTCTATTAGCGACTGCATCACTTTCATCGAGACGACCAACATGCCCTCCTTGGTGGAAGATCAATGCCACGACAACAACAACAGCAGCAGCTGCAATAATAACCATTCCTCTTCCAATGCCTTGATTTCCGCTAATCTTGGGTTCGACAAGTTGGATGATGACCAGCTCATGTCCATGTTTTCTCATGACATGTCCTTGTCTTTGCCACCATCCTCCTCCAACCCCTCCACCCCGTCCGACCAAAATAGCAAAAACGATGAGAAACCATCAATGCCAACAGATCAACATCACCATCAAGAAGAAGGAAATACCGAACAGCAACAAGCAGCGGTGGCCAAGACCGAGCCAGGAGAGGTGGAGAGTTCATGCAAGCAAGAACCACACCAGCCTCCTCTCCCCACATCTTCAAATAATGGTGATACCATCAATGACCCGAAGAGGGTGAAAAGGTGAATATATATTAACTTGAATTACATTACATTATTGATAATTAACTCACGTAGCTACTCTAATGTTTTAGACTTGATTATTCGATTTCATGTCATGAAGAATTGCATGTGGATTAATACCAATGAATCTGATGGAAATCTTAGTTTCGTTATATTTATTTTCTAATTTTCAGTGAGATATAATTATTTTATATAGTGAAATTATGGTTGTAAACTGATTCTTTTGCAATATTTAGCAGAATTTTGGCAAATCGGCAATCTGCACAAAGGTCAAGAGTGAGGAAATTGCAATACATTTCAGAGCTTGAACGTAGCGTGACAACATTACAGGTATCTTTACATACTGCTACTATTTTACTGTTCATTATGAAGCATTAGCAATGTATAATTCTGGGACTCTTTACTTAATGCAAACATCTAGACGGAAGTATCAGCATTGTCGCCAAGAGTTGCATTTTTAGACCATCAACGGCTGATTCTCAACGTTGATAATAGTGCCCTCAAGCAACGGATTGCCGCTTTGGCTCAAGACAAGATTTTCAAAGATGGTAAGAGCTCTCCCTCCTCTCCTTATTTCAAATTCAAAAAAATTATGATTTGATTTTTGGACATTATGATTGATTATGCAATGATTTGCGGGAGAACGACTGTTTCCGTAGAAATTGTTAACGTGACCTAACACACAAGAAGTGCCTTTAAATGATGTATTTATAACCAAATTAACCCAAATTCTTTTTTTTTTAAGAACTACTTAATTTACCATACATTTAGCTATATCATTGAAATGATGCTGACTTGAATCGGTGCAAAATGGTAGCCCATCAAGAGGCATTGAAGAAGGAAATAGAGAGACTCAGGCAGGTCTATCACCACCAAAATCTCAAGAAGATGAACAGCAGCAGCCATGCAGCAGCAGCAGCAGCAAGAGAGCAATCGCCAAACCACGAAGCAATTCAGTGTTCGGAAAATTAAGCAAAGCTTTAAAGTTCTAACATGAATTGATTAAAAAGTAAAAAGAAGAAAAGAAAAGAAGAAGAGGTAGTGACTAGTTACGAGAGGCTGTGGGGGCACTTCTGGTGCTAACATGGGCTTTCACGTGATGTGTCTCTATATGGTAGGACCCCTGACAAGCTTGTATGGATGGAACTAGTCAAGGAAACGTGGACTGCTAGTATAGGGCGGTGACGAATTTCTATTTTAATGAATTTCAAAAGTGGGTTTTGATTTCTCTTTAATTTGCTTATATGCTTAAAAAATGACTTGAATTCTTTTTTTCTTTCTTTTGTGGGATTAGAACTAGATATTGGGAGTGGGGTTTTGTGTTGGGATACACGAAAAGGGGAAGTTGTCAGGGATGAGCAGAGGTTAATGCTTTCATTGTATTGTATTGTTTTGTTTTGTTTTGTGTCTTTTGTTTCTTTTAATTTTTTTTCTATGAAAATGTAGAAATGATTTCAGATCCATTGGGAATTCAGTTGGGATTTTTTTCCCTTTTCTTTCATGAACACAAACTGAGCCGTAATTGGATCTCAGAAAATTCTCTTTTATGCTTCAAATAATTGTAGAAAAATTGAAATCGAAAGCATCCATCACTGCCTTGTTAATATGTTAACTGATAGCTAGTTTGAAGATGGAGGGATTTGAACTTGAGGCAACCCAGTGTTTTCCACTTTGCCATTGACCTAAATTCGTCATCACTTCATGTGATGAGCTTGTAATTCATTTCAGTGATGCCATGACATAAGTGAGAGGAGTGATACGTACTCTTGTATAGATGAGGGAAGGAATGAGGTTTTAGATTTCAGTTTCATCTTTTAATTTAGTTTTAAAAGGAACCCGAAAAATTGATAAAAATATAATTTGATTTTAAAAAATTTCAAGATGATATTTTTTAATATTAAAATAATAACATTGATCCGGGTTTCGCTCTATAACCTGCCCAATATGCAACCTGAATCATGAACTCTTACAAAATTCACTTTTTAACCTGCAACTAAGTTTAACAATTTTTTTTGTTTACTTACTGATATGATAACAAGAGTAAACACTTATAAAATTGAGCATCAACTAAATATCAGGATATTTGTTTGATTTTGAGATAACTTTATAGAGAACAACGCGAAACAAATTATAAAGATCTATTCAAAATCAACCAAATATTGCAAGAAGAAATAATAAAAATTGCAAAAAATGATTCAATCAAGAAAAAGAAAGAAAGATTGAATTTAAAAATAAAGAAACCATTTAACTTTGTTATTTAGCGGGTCAACCTTAAAACCTCCAGACCCGACTTCTTGCTTCGCTTGAGTTTAAAATTAATATGCATGAGAGTTGCCCTTACATGATCCAGTTGACTTTACGAGTCCAAATGCAACTAGACGACCGGTAAAAATATGATTTTTCTTAAAAAAATATTTTTTTAATATTGAGATAATGATATATTGAATAGACATGAACTTTACGACTTAATTCGTCAAACTCACAACCGATATCATAAACTTTAATGGGTTTAAAAACCTTTTTTTAATTAATGATATGATAACAAAAATAGACGCTTGCAAAATTAAACAATAATAAAATACAGATATGTTTGTTTGAGACGACAATAATTTTATATATAGAAAGCAAATCGAAATAAATCATATTAATCAATTCAAAATCAGTAAAATATTGAATGATGAAATAAAAAAAAAACAAAAAATATTCTGTCAAAAGAATAAAAAATTTAAAGATAGAATTTAAAAAATAAAATAAAAAAGGAGGTATATAGAAAGCAAATCGAAATAAATCATATTAATCAATTCAAAATCAGTAAAATATTGAATGATAAAATAAAAAAAAAACAAAAAATATTCTGTCAAAAGAATAAAAAATTTAAAGATAGAATTTAAAAAATAAAATAAAAAAGGAGCTACCTCCTTTACTATTTATATATAGAAAGTGAAGAAAGTGGAAAAACCCTAACTTTTATAGTATAGCAATTAGTGATATCTCTATTAATTCTCATGAGCATGGGGACTCATTCTCCCTCCATTGAACTGTTGTTCCTGTATAGTAGGAAGGACAAAATAAGAGGAACAATTGGAGTAAGTGGCTCGCGTTTTGTATGGAATAAAAATCTTTTTGAATGTAAAAAAAATGGAGACATTGTTACTTGGAAGTAAAATCTTGATTATGAACTTAGTAATGTTTTTCAAGTATTAAAAAAATGACATCTTTGATCGACCTGACTAATCTGAACTAATATATCAAACTCGTAACTTGAATCATGAACCCGATTGACTCAATAACATCATTTTCTAAAATAATTTTTATTTAATTTTATAATAAAAAAAATATATTCTATTTGAAAAGTAACCATATAAAAGTTTTAAAAAATAATAGGATTTAAAAAAAAATTGTTAATATTATAAAAAAATATTATAAACTTATTTGAAAACAAACTAAAAATTGAATGATATTTAATAAAATAAAATCTAAAATGTATTCTTAATTAATTAAAAAAATTAATAAATTACTACATTTATAACATTTTAAATTAATTAATTATTAAAATATTTAAATTTAAATTAAATAAAAAAATAAAATCAAGTCAGGTGCGCAAGCTTAGGTAGCTTAGCACACATGACTATCGGATAAGTCTAAGCACGGGCTCCTAGCTAATCTTTTTCTTTTTTAAAGAACAAAAGACACACCGCCGTCCACTTCAATGTTCTTCTTAATAATAGGCGATATGTCACTTGCTTCGGCACACGGCCTATCACTTGATTATCTCGTCTCCAATAACTTAAAGTGATCAGGAAATGAAAGTCCAAATTTTTAGAGAATGATATACAAATAAAAGGCTTTCTAAAGCTTTTTTTTTTTATTCATTTACTTGTTATTTTTTAGACAACTCACTATTCTCTCTCAAACCAGAGAATGATATACAAATGATCATGAAATCAAGGTAATGATATACAAATGAAAGGCTTTCTAAAGCCTTTTTTTTTTTATTCATTTACTTGCTATATTTTAGATAACTCATTATTCTCTCTCAAACCAGAGAATGATATACAAATAACTTAAAGTGATCAGGAAATCAAGGTCCAAATTTTTAGAGAATGATATACAAATGAAAGGCTTTCTAAAGTCTTTTTAATTCATTTACTTGCTATTTTTTACACAACTCGCTATACTCTCTCAAACCAGAGACCAAGATGAGAACAAAATAAAGTTTTGGATTAACATACATGATTTCCAAACTAAAGGGACCATAAAAGAACTTTGAAAAAACCTTAAGGTAAGACTTAGCTAAAAAGCGGAGGGATAATTTTTTTTTGTAATACGGCTACCTTTATTTACCTTCTTCAAATTTGGTCCCTTAATTTTTAATTTCGTGCAAACAATACAATCAAATAAATTTATACTAAATTAAGAGCCCACCATATGATGAGATGTTTCGTTAAGACTATGATGGTCTTATAGAATGCGAGGAGAAAAAAAATTACGAAGACAAAGTCCTAAAAAATGCATTGTTTAAGGAATAAATAAAAAACCAAATGAAAAAAAAATTGAAGGACCAAAAGCAAAGAACATTCATTTAGTGAACATATAAGGGGAGCTACAAGGAAAACACCAGATGATGCAAGCGGAAGCTAAAGACAACAACCAAACACATAGAACATATGAATTTAATGAGTGAAAGGGGTTGCAGATGTGAACCTCGGATTTGCAGTTTTGTTCTCTAAAAATAATACTCAAGAAGTCTATCTTCTTAGGAGGTTTACAAAACCTTAAATAAGTTAGAAACCCTATTTCAACTAGGAAATAAAAATAAAAATCCAAAAATAAATAGGAAATAACCATAAAATCCGTAACAATGCATGAAATTAAAAATAACAAGGAAAATAACAAAACTGTCAAAACTAGGGGCCTGAGCGAGATTTTTTTATATCTAAAGATTTGAAGATTTGCGTAGAAATATAGTTAGATACTATAAGGAAAACAGCCTCCAAAAAATCCTGTAAAAAATTAAGTACGATCCAACAATCGGATAAAAAATTATACTTATTTTAAGCTATAATTCTGGTATGATGTGACCAAACTTCTTTTGAACCTAGACCTGTTCCATTGCTCCATCCACATAATTTGTCTGGGATAGATCATCATCTAGTCATGGAAAACCCACATTTGACCACTTATAATCATCTGTTATCTTAAGCCAGCGACATCATTCTTCCCGGATTGGAGTGAACTCATCCTCAAGTTTTGTTACTCCTCTAGATAAGATGTCAAATATTGGACATTGAAGACATCAGAAGTATTTAGGTGATTAGGAAGACGAATCATGTACACATTATCATTTATCTCCTACAAGATCTCGCAGGGGCCTATCTTTTATTCCTTCAACTTGTTATACTCACCCACTGAAAACCTATCACGTGTAAGGAATACCTATATCAAATCACCGACCTCATACACCAATTGATGCAAGCAGAAGCTAAAGACAACAATCAAACGCATAGAACACATGAATTTAATGAGCGAAAGGAATTGCAGGTGTGAACCCTAAATTTATAGTTTTATTCTCTCTAAAAATAATACTCAAGAAGTTTGTCTCTTTAGGAGGTTTACAAAACCTTAAATAGGTTAGAAATCTTAACTAGAAAATAAAAATAAAAATCCAAAAATAAATAGGAAATAACCATAAAATCTGAAACAATGCTTGTAATTAAAAAATAACAAGGAAAATAACAAAACTGCCAAAACTAGGGGTCTAAGTGAGATTTTTTTTATATATAAAGATTTGAAGATTTGTATAGCAATAAAGTTGGGTACTTTAAGGAAAACAACCTTTGAAAAATCTTATAAAAATTTACGCACAATCCAACAGTCAGATAAAAAATTATGTCCATTTTAAGCCATCATTTTGGTCTGGCATTATCATATTTCCTTTTGAGTGTACACTTGTCCCACTAGTTCATCTACATAATCTGTATGGGATAAGATCATCATCTAGTCATGGCAAACCCAAATATAACTACTCATGATCACCTGTTATCTTAGGCCGACGACATCATTCATCCTCAAGTTTTGTTCCTCCTTTAAATAAGATGTCAAATGTTGGACATTGAATACATCAGAAGTCTTTAGGTGATTAGGTAGACGAATCATGTACACATTATCATTTATCTCCTGCAACACCTCCCATAGGCTTATCTTCTATTCCTTCAACTTGTTATGCTCACCCGTTGAAAATCTATCACCTGTAAGGATTGTTTATACCAAATCACCAACCTCAAACACCACTTTCCTACGATGAGTACTAGCCATAAATTTATACTTGACATTGTTTTCGTTGATTGTCTACTTGACTTGCTCAGAGATGTCATGTAAGTAATCTGTCATAATTGTAGCTTGGACACTTAATCGTCTGATGTAAGGAATATGAATTAATTCCAGTACTCTAGAAAGGTTATGTCCATAGACTATCTTAAAAGGAAATATTAGAGGGCAAACAACATTTTATTTGCCTTTTTTTTTAAAAAAAAATCACAAATGACTCATTGTCAGTGTCTCTAGAATCTAACAACCGCAAAGTCACTAGAAAATTAGGGCGGGGGTATTTTATGCCTTGAAAATTTTTTTCAACTTATTTTTGACCAAAAATACATAGGTAACGCTTGATTATTGTCCCAAGGCATAAGAGTTAGAGACAGTATAGATAAAAAAGTGTTTGGTCAATCACACAGAGACATAAAAATAATTTGTCATTGGGACAACTTTGGGGTGAATTTCTGTATTTTCAAAATAAGATGTATAAAAAAGGATGTCTCTAGAGATAATATTTAATATATTTTATCCCTAAAGTAACCCTGTAAAAATTTTTTAATTCCAAACTTTTCTAACTATGACATATAAGGATAAAAATGATTATTATTATAATTTTAAAACTTGACCAAGGTGTTGACCCGGGATAAGGCCCAAGATGCAGGTTAGGTATGTCAACTCGAGCTGACATGGGTCAATTCTATATATTTTTTAAAAGGATCAAAATAATGTAGTTTAGATAATTTGTTTTTCAAAAAAATTAATAGGTTTTTTACTCGGGTTTTGACCAAGTCATGGATTGACTTGAATTCTTGACTAAGTTATGTTAGGTTAGGTGAGTCTTTCCTCTATTTCTCTTGAATCTAGAGCAGTCAAGACCTTGAGTTGTCAAGTCCCATGGCAACTTGCTAGGCAAATCTAGGTTCTATGACTAAGGTTATTATATTATTTTTAATTTCAATATCCAATGTCAACTAAAGTAAAAAAAAATATTTTTTTAATATGTAAGTTTGACAATAACACATGTTAAGGATAAAATAGATTTTGTTTAATATTTTATTCTTGTTTGTCCACTATCAACCAAATACAATACAATGATAATCACTCTTTCTTGTACTTTATTATCAAATACAATTTTATCTCTGTCTCCTATTCTATCTTGCCTTGTATATTTGCATTATTTCTGTCACAAGATATTAACTAAACGATATCATAGAAAATACTTTAGAAACCTTGATAAACATATTTATGGCATTAAATGACCAAAGATTGGTCCAAAAACCCAAAATGAACAAGAGTTCAAAAAACCTCCTTACCTCATATCTACCCTCTGAAGTAATGTAAAGGCCAAAGATTATCTAAATGGAACTTTTCTCATCGAATGTAATCCTTTAACATGAAAATCAATTTATTTTGTGGTTGAAATCAGTGTTAACCGTTATTTTTTATCTCTATCATCAAAACTGATGACTTTCTTTTTCATCTCCTCAAATCAAGGACTAAAAAATAAAATAATAAAATGAAGTTTTGGACCATTTTTTTTAAAACTAAAGAGATCAAAAATTTATGATTTGAAAAGTACGAGGACAAACTTTAACTTTCTGCATCAATTTGAAGCAATCACATATTCTCCTTGTCTTTTTCACTTTGACTCTTTGTCTTTTAATCTTGCCATTTGTTAAAGATAAGGGGGTGTTTGAGAGTATATTTACAGTTACTTTTCAAAGTGTTTTTAACTCAGAAATACATCAAAATAATATTTTATTATTATTTTTAAAAAATCATTGTTGACATCAACGCATCAAAATGAACTGAAAACACTAAAAAAATATTAATTTAAAGAAAATAAATTTAAATTTTTTTCAAAAACACTTTTAAACACAAAAACAAATAGGGTATTAGAAGTAATTGGTCATCATTTGCCAAAAAAGCAATTAAAAAAAAGAAAAAAAGTTTAGGTATGAAAATAAAAAAGAAATTATTGCTTCAATTTACAATGAAACATGAAAGGGAGCCCAATAATATTTGGAGCTAAGTATTTTCCTCACGCGCCTTAGTTTCTTTCAATTAAAATTAATAATTAATAAACAGTCGAACTTTTCAGATTACACAAAGGAACAGTGAATGCCACTAAGAATCAGCGTTAACCAGCAACCTCTCCAGCACATTGCGGCAGGCCAGTTCTCCCCCCTCCACTTCATTAGGAGGTCTATTAAAACATAGAATACATAATCCTGAGTCCCTATAATTCTCGCCTTCTTTTAATTCTTTACAGTTCAAGTGAAAATGTTTGATCACGGGCTTTATTTTGAATGGCTAGAATTCACCTTGTTTTATTTTGAATGACATGAACAAAAAGAAATAGTGGGGAAAAAAAATCCTTAAAAGAAAAAACGTTGTACACGAAAGAAATTACAGTAAGTGCCTTCATTACAATGACAGCTAGCTCTCGTATGGGAAAAGAAATACCCAGGATTATTTACATGGTTATTAATAATTACTGATTTAGCTTTTGTACAAAATTGGAAAAAAAAAAGAAAAAAGAAAAAAAGAGAAGAAGTTACAGACAACATCATGATGTAAATGAAAAAACGTAACCGATTTCCCGATCTTAAACTTGAGAGAGCTGGTTTGGTGCATGCTGTGGAGAAGAATTTCCAAGGCTTTCAACATTGCTTACTCTTCTGCTGAATCTCTTGCTTTGGTAGCACCAATGTTTGATGATAATGAACATAAGGCCTCTAATGGTTGTAAGTCCGGAAAAAGAACTAGCTATACAAAAAATGTAAATTACTAGAGCAATTGTTGATGTGCCTACAGTTATTATGAAGAGTGCCCGGAACCCATTGGGGCTAAGACTAGGATTTTCTTCTTCCTTGTCCTGGCATTTTTGAAGCGCGCCAATAAAGTTGTTCTCCAGTTGTACTAGCGTTCCATTTTCAGATACCTTCAGTAGAGCTTCATTAATACTTGCAAGCAATGGAGATCCCCGAGGAAATGCCTGCAGAGAACAAACCATGCAAATTTAATCCTTTTTCGCATCAATCTAACTCAAGCTAGCTGGTTTGGTTTGGTCCCTTTCTTCTGAAACAACTGAAGTTGCAAAATTATTGTTCAAGAAAGCAAGGAAAAATGAGCTAGGAGGAGATAAATATACTACGTACAAATCCAAACCCTCCGATGTTGAATGTTGGCCCAGCTGCAATAAATTTCTTGCAAAATTTTGCAAGGAATATTTTGGCCAAAGGAGTTCCAATAAAGGCAGCAGCAATTTCTTTCTTATTGAAGGCTTGAGCATATTCTTCTGCTGAGCCATAATGTTTAACATTGTTGCGAGGAAAGCGTAAAACTTCTACCAGATAATTTTCCAAGTATGAACCTGAACAGTATCCAACGGCTGCATTGCTTTTCAGCAGCTCCTCAACACTGGTTACGGTGGGTTCAAGCCTCTGGACAGTCAGCATGCTGGTGAGGTTGGCTGTATATGTCTGTATGACAACTAGCGCAACAAACAACCATACCACCACTGACATCCTTGACAAATTGCTATGCAGTTTTCCACCTATACATATACATATATGCACAAATAAATTATTCTACATAGCTACTTTCATCCCAAATGTTTTGTCATAATTGTATCCAATATAAATAACAGTTCATGAACTAAAAGTGTACGGGAATTAAAAAAAAGAAAATTTTACCTTGTAAAGAGAAGAGAGTGTTGAAAGATAACCAAAGCATGACTCCTATTTGATGGAGCATGGAGCCTCTTAATTCAGGATGAGCATGTCGCTCAATTAGCCAAACAACGAAACCATTGTATATAGTTATGATGGTTATTGAAGCCCACATGGATTTTGTAAAGGGTTTGATAAATGACCATGCTTTATTGCTTGATCGAGCAGGGACGACCAGCATCAATCCAGTTTCCGAGAAGGGATGTGAGAACTCCACATGCGAGTATCTGCTAGCCACTATTGCCACATCACCGACCACGGCATCAAATTTCTGATAACATGGACCAAGAGTTAGTGTGCAGAGTAACGTTAACTACAAGAAATAGTTGGTGATTTTGCTTCCATTACATTTTATTATAATATAATTGACCTTTATGATGATTACAAATTTATTCTTCATTAAGTTGACCAAAAGTAAGGACAATAGGCTATGCTTGTGAGGCTACTTAATCTTTTCTTGAGCTAAGCTATGATGTCAATGGTGCAAAGTGCTTTATGAAAGAGCAAATTCGTACCTTACCAATTTGGCCCACTAGATTATCGTAAGAGATGTCATTGAAGGCGACGAACTCATATGGCAAATAGAATGGCAAGCGTCGTACGGTGGCGTTGAAGATCTCAATTGCAAGGCCATCGAAAGAAGTTGCATTCCGTGATCGATCGTATTCCACTTTCACGTACTCTTTGTAACCTGATTTTGCAGGCACACCAACCAACAGTGGTTTCTCTCTTGTAAGTTCGGTCCATCCTCTAGGAGTATATCTAGGCCCCCCTGGCCAAAGCACTTGCTCCAAATCATTCATAAGAGGGCTGTAGCTAGCATGTTTACCAATAGTCTCTGAGAAACCTAATCCACTTGACCAAAACCCGAGTTCCCTATAACTCTTACCCACCACATTGATGATCTGAAACATCTGTGTTGGAGCCATTTTGTGATTGTTGAATTGAACTTTTCCTGACAGGCCTTGAAAGTCAGTTTGCAAAACTTTTTCTAATAATTCTTGATTCCTCCTATTACTTCCTTTCAACGCTCGAGCTATTGTCCAGATAGCATCATAGGCCTGCACTGCATAAATCCCAGGCTCATTGTTTTCCTCTTCAGGATTTTCTCTTCTAAACCTTTTACGAAATCTTGAACTAAAATCCTGAAAACGTGTTCCTGTTTCCGAGAAGTAGCTCTTGACTCCTACAATTCCTTGCATTGAGGAGATGATAGAGGCATCGATGGAGTGGACAAGGCTTGTAATGTGATGTGTAGTGATCCAAACATAGTCTTTCTCCATCATTTTCAATTTCTTCGCCATCTCAAATAGACGCACGGCCAATGGTAATGACAGATGAACAACAAAGACTCTACACTGCTCTCTTTTAAGATTTTTAAGCTCTCTGGATAATGAATCAGAAGAAGCAAAAGACGAGAGGCCTACGAATTGGCTAACTTCTGCACCTATTTCTCTTAAGGAATCATGGAGATATGGCATGACTCCATTCGTCCAAGAACCTACATCTTCGTGTATTACAGTTACCTGATGCCAATTCCAAGACTGTACAACAGCAGCAATGGCTTTCATTTGTGCAAAATTGTCGTGTGAAGCTCCGATTAGAAAGGGCCACTTCTCTGTTGTCCATTCTGGAGTTGTGTCCGCAAAAGAAAAAATGGGAATTTGGTTTTTGGTGCAGATATCAGCAATCAATGACACCTCTTCCCATGTTTGCGGTCCTAGAATAGCCTGTACTTGTGTGTTGATGAGATCCATACCTGTAAATGCATAGAGTTCAAATTCTTGACTTCTTGGGTATGCTGACTTAATTATTTTTACACAGGCATGATTTAATGTTTGTGTATCCGATAACTTTCTAGGAGAGATGGCTATTTCCATTGTGTAGCTCACGAGTCTCTCAATGAGATGAAAGGAAAGAAAAAAAAAACTTTTAATTTTCTTGGACAGGTAGCAAGCAATTCTTGTGGTCCTGGCCTCTTAATCAACTCTAATATGCGTGCATGGATACTAAATGAAGGTAATTTGTACAATGATGGAATACAATAGGCATTGATGGTGTGATCATATGCAAGACATTTGATTTCAATCTATATGTATATATATCTTCTCTATTTCCTTAATATTCATTATCAATTGATTATAAAAGAAACCCGAAGAACCTATGCGAAGCAAATTGATACATGCCTAAGATTTTTTTGAGTTAGAGTGAACAACTACTTTCTGATGTAAACATAGAGACGAAAAGGATTTCTGGCTTTGTTTTTAATGCATGATTGACAAAGTCTATAACTTCTGTTCTATTCTTTTGGATCCAAGTCAATTTTTTATGTTTTCTACGATTTTTATTTTTTGAGAAAATGTTTACCATGACTCGAAGTCTGGGGGTTGATCAATGATGGTAACATGTTTATTTTTATTGGTGACAGTTACACATTGGAAGCAATTATTTTGAAGAACTTTTATACCACTTAGGAGGCAACACATGGAACATTAATCAGCCTGTAAAGTGATGCATTATTCGAGTAAGGAGATTAGAAAAGAGATTGCTTACACTTTGATGAGAGTTGGCTGTGATTAGGACTTCCTGCTCCTTTTCACCCTTTAATTTATTCTCTTAATCAAGTTGCTTAGGAGGTTCAAGACAAAGGATTGTATGGTAGGGAATTTGCCTTACGCTAATAATTGTATATCTATGCTCCCATTAACCGGCCGGCGGCTCTAAGTCCTAAACCCTAATCAACTATAGCTAATTAAGTATGAAAATTTGACAAAAAATGATTTTTTTTTCTTGTCTATTGTTGTGATAAGGAGGCAGGCATAATTTATGATTTGCAAGCATAGATCTGTTTCGCAGGCTTAGTTTCTGTTTAAGATAAGGAGATACAATGACAGCACAAACGTACCTGCAAGTGCTGCTCGGATGGGTTTCCTTTGATCGGTGTCTTTTACGTGCAGAATCAAAGTTTGATTGGAGTAACGATACAAATCCTCCCTTGCGATCTCCATTGCTACTCTTTCTTCTTTACCAACACGGGAGCTTCTGTCGACTATGGCACCAACAACGCCATTAACATGCTGCAGGTTGCCCTTTGTCCCACTGCTTCGATCAGCTGCTATACTACTACTTGGTGTTAGTAATAGAACTACGGCCATTAACGAGAGCTCAAAACGAACAGTAGCCAATTTCATTTGTTGAGGAATAGTGGCGAGCTAGAACTGATGCTCTCTTACCTCTGTATATGCCAAGATTTTTATTTTTATTTTTTTAATTATTCGGTCAACTTGCAAGATTTTTCTACTCTTTTTTCTCGGATTGGAGTCTAAGAAAGTATTTATACTTTTCCAATTTAGTGATCCGCTCCACCTTTGCATATCTATAATATTTTTACTCCATATCAAGGTGTATAATTTTCAGAGTTCCTGCTCGTCAAAGTCGCTCAATCAATAAGAAACTAGGGATGCATTCAAAAAATTGACTTTCGTATTCGAAGAACAAGTATGCCATCGAGAGTTAGTTAAGGACCAGTAATAAACATGAAGCAGAAATTAATCATTAATTTAACAGAGTAATTAATGATTGACTTTGTCAGGAATTTGGTAAGGTAGGTAACGGCAATAGAGTTTCCTCGCAGCCTGGATTCACTATCCGAAAGGTGACTACGCTACAAAGACTTTGAACCCTTCAAGGCGGCTTAAATTTTGATATCACCAAATGTACCTCAATTTCCTACCTCATGATTTTCTTAATTTGTGTTTTTTTTTAACTAACCAGCCAGATCCCATTGTTTTGTTCTTTGTTCTTAATTATCACAAATTTAATTTTTGTTTCTATGTTAACTTTTTTTTTTCATGTCAGAAGGAAATTATATATATTGTCCTGACCGTTCGTAGTCTATACGCGTCAATCTGGAGCATATCAATGTACTGAGCGGTTCTTGAAGTTGGAATCTAGACGTTAGAATCTTGACTCAACCTAGAATTAATTTGTTGCTCTAAAAGCTAGAATTCAGTATATGACCCGACAGCTTGTTATTCATCACAACTTGACCAATTCGTTGATGTAAAATGCTTGCTAGAATTCTTCTACATAACACATCTTCCTAGCTTAAAATTGTGACTGAACTGTTTTTCTTTGAGCCTTGAACCTTGAGCCTTGACCCTTGACCCTTGACCC
>Ga0325410_1003814_pt1 | contig 16985 bp, 17 predicted proteins | sample PopdelMetagenome_16_FD_206182 | JGI IMG/M metagenome (GOLD analysis project Ga0325410, IMG submission 206182) | Populus deltoides microbial communities from Bellville, Georgia, United States - Xylem-PdIQD-R3 | ecosystem: Host-associated > Plants > Phyllosphere > Stem > Wood/Secondary xylem...
GCAGTGATTATTTTCCATAACCAGCACGAATCAAATCATATATCTATGGTATTTTATATTGCAGTAATTATATATGATTCAGTAATTATCTCCTTGACATATTGCTTCTTTAATATTAGCCCTGATGTTCTATGTTGTCGCCACATGTAAACCCTTATTTTTTTATTTTTAAAAATTATTAAAACATAGGTCAAAAATTGGGTAGCAACATATGCCACGAGAGTCTTTCCCCTACCAGTTCTGGGTTTGGAGCAGGAATGTCCATATGTCATGCATTTGGGCAACTCAAAATTTTCATGGTGGTATAACATGCAGAAGTTAGGGCACATGTCAATTTTCTGGTATCCTAAACTGTGGGGTTTCATCATGGACTTTGCAATATAGAAGTTCTCTTTCAGCTTGTTCCCTTCAGGTAAAATGCTTCTCGCCCATTCGATAATCTTATCATAACCGGCCTCACTCAACCTGTGATTTGACTTGATGGTGAACACCTGTGCTACGATCAATAATTTACTGTGGTTCGTGCAACCATCCCATAATGGTTCGTTAGAATCTTTCAACAGATCAAAAAACCTTGTTGCATTTACATTAGTTTCTTCTTCTATGATTGGACATTCACTAACATTATCTTCACTCATTCTCATTGCTTCCATAACCATATTCCTGTAAGGATTATTGTTGTCATTTCAACTTCATATACGTTGCTAGCACTAGAAGTTAACCCAACCACCCTTTCTACCATGCTCTTATTAGGAACAAATAGTTCTCCATGTGCATACCAACACAGGTAATCCTCCATGAACCCTTTGGTTAGAAGATGCATCGTTACAACATCTTGATGCATAAACTTTTTATTTTTATACTTCCTGCATGGACATCTAATACCGCCATTAGTAAAATTCCTCAGAATAGATATTACAAAATTAATAAAACCCTGAACCTCGTTACAATAATCCATCCTCTGCAATCCTTGGGGTGAGTCCCGATACATCCATGAACGATCATCCATGACTTCTATCGAACCTCTATAAAATTATGACGACAACATGTATTAATTAATTATGTTACGTAAATAAATTTACAAAAATATTGGTTTGGCCCGACATTATCCAACAAACTAAAAAAACACTTATGTTAAATATTCATTATTAATTATCAATTATTAACGTCCATACAAATTTATACATATATAAATTTATGGAAATCACAACTTCGCAATAGAATTGATAAAAATTAAAATGGATCCGTTAAATATGCTATTATTTATTTCATCACAACACATCTAATTCAGTGTAATTCAAACAAAGTTTCAACAATTTACAAACAAATACAATTTGATAAAATCTAAAACAAACTATAACAACTACAAAATTATACATTCATACTACAAGTTTCTTTGACAAATAACAATCAAACAAGTACATACGTTAACAAAATACATATAAAAAAAACAATAAAAAACAATAAAATTGACATTTAAATTTTAAAACTAAAAAGGATAGATTTACTTACAAAAAATGATAAAATCCACAATAAATTGCTCGGAGAACGGATGTTGTGACCATGTATGAAAGTATAAGAAATGTGGGTTGCTTGTGTTGAGAAGAAGGGGGAAAGTTGGGATGGGTGGTTGGTTGCAGTTTGGGAGGGGAGAGTTGGGATGGGGAAGAAGAAGGAGAAATAGAGAGAGTATTGTCGGCAGAGTGGGTATATAATTATATATAGGCTGTTACCGATGGAATCACCGACGGAATGTTTTCGTCGGTATACCCGTTAGTGAGTTTGCTGGTGACTGTGCGACGTCATTATACGGAGATCCCTGTTTGAATCCCTCGATTATTTTATCGGTAAATCTATCTGAAAAAAATCCATGTCATCACACCGTTGGCGATACGGTCGGTATCGCTGATGGAATTAGTTCGTCGGTATATACCGACAGAATCAGAGATGAAATTATTTCCGTTGGTAAAAATTACAACGTAAAAGGTCCGTCGGTAATTCCGTTGGTTTTCGCTGATTTTTTAGTAAAGTGTTTTAGTCAAAAGACTAGTGAGGAGATCATTGCCCAGAACCAGAGGTTGTTTGTTTTGCTGCCAGTTGCTTTACTTCCACTCAGTTGGAGCAGAGGAATGAAAGCCATGAAAATCAGACTTGTGTTGGTGGCTATGACGGTTGCTGTTGTGATGCTAATTGCCACGAGAATGATCTTTGTTACGGCTGAAGTTAGGGCTATGCTAATACTAGGCAAGATGAGCAGGGGGTAGTAGAGATGGCGTGGCAGCACATACAAGTTTACATCCATGGATTAAAGGGAGGTCTTGTGTAGAAACTCATAGGTAAGGAGATGGCTATGAAGGTCGGCATATGAAAACAGTTCTACCTTGGTCGCGAGGTTGGTTACCAAGTCTTTGAACTCATCATAGAGGCCACGAAACACATAGAGGTTGAAGTCTTCAAGAGAGATAGGTCGACCAACAACAACCAATTCATCAAATAATGATTTATCTTGCCGCATGTACATAGTAACCGAAGCATCACCTTGCTGAAGGTCTTGAAAAGACTCATAGAGTTGCATAGTGTGAGAATTAGACGGAGAGGCGAGAGCTTTCTCAAGAGTGCACCAAACAAAATGTGAGGTTTGACTATCTACCATAAGGTGCAGTACATCCATGGAAAGAGAGGAGAGTAACGCGCTCAAAATAAGTTGATCTTATTGCTTCAAACAAAGAAAAGAACGGTTGATTGCCGAAGAAGAATCAGTAGAATTGTCAAAAACATGAGAGAGAGGACACGACATAGAACCATCAATAAAGTGAAAGACACCCTAACCAAGAAGATATGACTTCATCTGTATTTGTCAATAAAGATAATTGGTGTTTGTAAGCTTCAACGAAATATCTTGCTCAGTGTTAGACAAAACAACTATAGCTAGAGTTGATGTCCCCATAATATAGAGAGGAACAACAGAAACATGAGAAGAAGAACTATTGTTTTGCTTTGTAAGAGAAGGAGGTTGCTGCTGTGGGAAGGCACCATCAACAATAGCTTATGAGTGGCCGACCGACCGGTTGTAGTGTCGGTTTGGTGGAGGGAGAAGTCGGCAGCAACAAAGTCCATTAAAGAGAGGAAGAAATGAGTTTTGATGTATTAAGGCTTTGATACCAAGTTGAGAAGAAATAGGAGGCTTAACCTATTAGTTAATCAACCTTTCCTATTTATATATGTAGGGTAATATATAGTAGTAAAGGTAGAGATTACAACACTAAAGTAGTCCTATAGTATTTCCTTTATATATACATTCCATAGTATTTATCAATCAAATTTCTTAGAAAGAAAGATTTTACCTAGATTTGGTTCTAATATTCTTCCTTTTTTTTTTATTGGAACCTCTTACTCTTTTTTATAAGGATTAAATCTCTCTATTTTCCTTTTTGTTTTGTAAGAATCCCCCATCACAATGTCATGAGTCCATACGCCTTATGGCATTTTTATGCTAGAATAACCTTTTCATTTCTTAAATGATGTAATTAAGGAAATAAGAAAATGAAATATAAATACATTAAAAATTAATTTATTTTAATTAATTAGATTCATTTAGTCATTTTTTATTAATTAATTCACTTTTTTAATAATTTAATTTTCACATTAAACAAAAGAATTTTAAGAGTTATTGTGGATCCTACAGACATTTAACTTGATATTCTAATAAAAAAATGATATTTAAACAGAGGTATATATTTAAAATAAATTTGGTTAAATTTGAAATGTATATATATATATATATATAAAGAAAATAACCTAATAATTTCTTGTACTAAGATTAAACTAACACAAGACTCCTTGTGAGAGGCGTCTATTGGCTATAAATTAAAAAAAAAAAACCGTGTTTGATGAGACGTGTTCGTGTGAGGTTTGACAGTCAATAAAAGAAGGTGATGGTCTTTCTCAGACATTTAAAATAGAACAAAACTAGTCACCAACCGAGCCCGCACTACACTGCAGGTAGGATTCCCAGTTAATTTCAAATAAATCAGTGTATTGTTTAAGATTGACAATCAGTGTAATGTAACAGCTGCTCAGGGCATAAATGTTAATCAATGTAACATCATAGTTTCTAGGGACATGGATGTTAATTGACGACAACTATAAAGTGAGGAAGAGTGGAAAAGTTATAAGCAAGGATTGATCAAAGCGATTCCATATCTATACATTGGTAAATAAAAGATGCAAAATCGTTGCTAGCCACATGAACCTGTTCATTAGTGTAAAAAACAAAATCATTGTATCACTTATTGGAAGAATCGAATCCATATAAACTTGCTAAAACTAAAAAAATTGTACCATTCAAGTATCGTTGAAAACCTGGAAAAAGATTGCAGAAAGTAGGCGAATTAATAAGGAATGAACTCATAAAAGCTCTAGCCGAAGTAGAAGAGTTGGAATAAAAGAAGGAAAGACTCTAGAAGCAGTGTCAACTTCAGGAAACGATAATAGCATAGCGTGACAATCACCTGGAAATGTTCGTCAACCATGTTCGTGAGCTCACTTCTGTGAGGTAGGATCTGATTACGAACAAAATGTTGTTAGAAAGGAAGGCTTCTCAGATGATGTGTTATCACGTCCTAGATGAGGATGCTCAGATTTAGGTGACCATAATGAAAGTAGCAGCTCAACGTTTGACGGAGGATCAAACTATGCCGAGGAACATGCCTTTGAGGTTTTTTTTTTGGAAAATTCGAGATTGCATCAACAAGATGGCATAGCATTCTTGCTGGAAAGCATTGGAAGGGTAAATAGTTTTGTTTGAGAATTTTTCTTTATAAAAAAAATTGTATCAAATGAACTTATTAAATAAACTATTCCTTGAGAAATGGAAAGGCGTCTTGCCAATATTTGCAATGATTAAGTTTAATATGTGATGTTAATTCAAACTCTTACAAGTGACAATCTTTTCCCTCGAATTGGCTAAATTCCCTGTGGGTTTGGAGTCATGAGTGAGAAGTTTTCAAGAAAAGTTGATCCGGCCCGTCCTCATATTTCTAAAACAAAATATGAGTGAAAATGGCAATTTTGCATCCATTTTATTCATTCCTTTTGTATGCACTTTAGGATTCGCAAAAATATTGTTTTTCCGGCTAAGATCCAATTCCACCTTAAAGTTTACAAAACAAGGCATAGAGCGAGGAGTATGGAACATGAGGAGAGAGCACAGTCAAATATAAATTATTAGAAAGAAATTTATAAACTTAAAAAAGAGGTCGCAAAATTTAGTAGCTTGCTCGGGCGAGCATTACAAATACTCCCAAAGGGAGAAGGGACATTCAAGCAAGCCCAGGATCATACAGAAGCACAGCCCATTCCCAACACATAATTGGTACCCCAAGCACATATAAGGCCCTTTATCCTCACCCAAAAAAATATAAGGGTAAATGGTGTTTCCCTAGAATCCCAATATGCCACACATTTTCCATTTATTGGGCAACAAACACCACGAGCCCAGGTCACCTCAACAATAGGCTTGATAGGTGAAGATACACAATAAACCAAGATGAGGGAAGGCTTACAGCCATTAAAGGGGAAAACCATTATGATCTAGTGAATGCAGTAAAGATATGTTTAGTACTTGACGTGGTTATCTCTAAAAGATTCAAACTACTTGAGTTTAATATGTATAGTGGCACGCAATATTCAATGACTCATTTTTGAGTGTATGGTAATAATATGATAAAAGCCGTGCATGATAAGGAATTGTTAATACATCTTTTTACGAGTTTAAAAAGGTATCCTATTGAATTGGTACATGGGGTTGAGTTTAAAAAAATGAAGAGACTTAATGGATGTCTTTATTAAATAATATAAATTTAACATGGATGTTTTATCATATCATTCGAGTTTACAGAATATGAAGAAGGGTCCCAAAAAGATGATTCGAGAATATGCCTAAAGATGATAAGACTTGATAGCCTAAATTAATCCCTTGCTGATTGAAAAGGAAATGATTTTCATTTTTCATTTAGAACACTTATTTTGAGTATTTGGTTAGTAGTTTAGCTTAGCATTTCACAAATATTGTTACAGTGGCTGAGAGGATAAAACAAGCCATAAAAATAGGTCAGATACCATGTACTTAAGAGGCGGGACAAAAAAGAGTAGGTTATGCAGGTAAAAAGATGGATAATAAAATTTAGAAACTAATTATTCCCAGCCTATCTGAGGCAATGTAATAATAAATAAAAAGTTAAACTAGCAAGAGAATTCTAGTGGCACCAGTTTTTAAATGTTCACTTCCATGTCTATTAATTCCTCGTTGGTTGCTAGTCTATACCATTCCCAATAACTAGCTCAATACCAATACTTGGACAAAAACCCTTGGAGAACCGAGGAACCTTGACCACCTTTCCTTTACCCATGAGAAAAATGATTAAGAAATTAACTTGTTAGCATTGGATAAATTGCTCTAACCCCGTATAGATTGCTTCAACCATAATCACCTAAATGGTATAGGTTAGACAAAACCTATGAATATCATATTGGTGTTGCAGGATATAACGTTAGTTAAAACAAGGTTTACGATTAATTGAGGAGGCTTACCCAATGCAATAGCCATCCCTTATATTTATATGATTAGAGCAACATACAATAGTTATTGGTAGCCCAATGCACATTATAACTCTATACAAGGAAAATACAATAATTCCTAAATTACAACACATTCCATAATACACCCCCTCAAGCTGAAGGTGAGTTGTCCACATGAAGCTGACCGTAAATAAACAAAGGCAGTGTGAGGAAGCGACTTAGTAAGAACATTACCTATTTGGTCTTTGAAGGATATTAAGTGAATCTGTATCTTCTTTTTAGCTACTCTATCAAGAACAAAGTGATAATTAACCTCAACATATTTTGTACGTGCATGAAACACTGGATTATCAGATAAATAAGTAACACCCAGATTACCGCACCAAATGATGGTAACAGAATTAAGAAAGAAACATAAATCTAAAAGCAGATAACAGAGCCAAAGAACCTTAGCAGTACCATCAGCTAAGGCCTTATATTCTGCTTCAGTGGAGGAGCGAGCAACAGTGCGTTACTTACCAGATTTCCATGAGATAGGAGTGGTGCCATGAAAGACAATGTAGCCACAGTAGATTTCCGATCATCAATACTCCCCGCCCAGTCAGTATTAGTATAACCATGCAGTGATAAAAAGGAGCCTCAAGTAAGGTGATGGCCAAAATAAGACATACCTTTCAAGTACTGTAAGATACGTTTGACAACAGCCCAATGGCTTTCAGTACGAGCATATATAAACTGATAGATTTTGTTGACAAGATAGCAGATGTCTGGTCTAGTAAATGTGAGATACTAAAGGGCACCTACAATTTGACGATAATGATAAATCACTAGGTTAGAGGCCGAGCTTTGAAGTAGAAGCCGATGTATCAACAAGCTTGCATGATGACATATCAGCCCGACTAAGAATATCAAGACCATATTTGTGTTGACTATGTAGGAGCCCCATGCTAGTGGGAATGACCTCAATTCCTAAAAAATAATGAGCATTACCCAGATCTCGGAGTTTAAATTCTGAACTTAGCAGACTAATAAGATGTTGAATCAGAGTAGAATTGTTACTAGTGAGCAGAATGTCATCTACATTGACAAGCAGATAACAAATATCATGATTCACAATCAAAATAAAAAGGAGGTATCAACCTTGGAGGCGTGAAAGCTAAACGATAAAAAAAGTCACTCAGTCGTATGTAACAAGCTCGTAGAGCTTGTTTTAAACCATAGAGGTACTTATGAAGGCAACAAACATGAGTGGGCAGAGCAGGGTCAATAAAACTCGTGGGTTGTTGCATATAAACAACCTCTTAAAGGGAACCATTGAGAAAGACATTATGTACATCAAGCTGATGAATCTGTCAATGGTTAGATACGACAATGATAAGGACGAGCCGAACAGTAATCAGTTTAACTACAGGACTGAAGGTTTCTGAGTAGTCGATACCTTCTTGTTGAGTGAATCCTCGTGCAACCTAGCGCGCTTTGTAGCGATCAATAACACCATCGGCCTGACACTTGATTTTGTAAACCCAACGACAACCAACAACATTCATGGAATGATCAAATGTAACTAAGGATCAAGTGTTATTAGCATGCAAGTTTGCAATTTCAGATCTCATAGCAGACTGCCAACACAAAAACCGGTTAGCATCTTTGAAATTCAAAGGTTCGTGATCAGAGGAACATGTTACCCGTAAGTGTGGCTGTAGCAGAGAGGCAGAAACAGAGCTTGGGTTGGCAAAGAAACAGAGCTCAGGTTGGCAAACCTGTGCTGTCAGGGACGCAACACCATATCGTGTTGGCGAGAAACCATTAGCGCAGTAGACCTGACTGAGGTGGGCTGCTGTGGGAGGGAGTAGCTGGAGAGATCAACACATAGATCTAAGGCTGAGGGTGATTAAGTAGGAAACTGTGAGGAAGATGGGAGACCAGATGGTGAGCTAAAAGGCTCAACAGAGAGTGTTGCAGACCTAATGGTTGTGATGTCTGGAGCTGCAGAACCTGAACCTATAAAATGATCAATAGACATATTTGCAATTGGTGGTAAGGGGACCTGTTTAAACAAGGCTGATGGTGTTTTGGTTGGTGGGTATTGTGATTGGAAGTGTGTTAAAGCATGAAGACAGGAGGGAGAGGTCGATTGTGGGTTAGGGACAAGTATGGCAGAAACATGTGCAGTTTTAAGGAAAGGAAACGAATGTTCATGAAAACAAACATGATGAGAGATGTAGACATGATCAGAAGACAAGTCTAGATAGCGATAGCCTATATGACATGAGCTACACCCTAGAAACACATATGGAGTAGAACGAAAATCTAACTTGTGAGCATTATATAGAGGAAGAAAGGGGAAACAAAGACATCCGAAAGTGCACAAGAAACTATAATAAAATGTTTGATGAAATAGAAATTCAAACAGAAATTTGTTGCATAAGACCGGTGTGGGCATACGATTAATAAAATAAATTAAGGTTTCAAACGTATAATGTAAGACAAATTTCAACGATATGACAGTGATGACGCTCAACAGTACCATTTTATTCATGCGTGTGTGGACATATAATACGATGATGAATACCAACAATTTTGATGAAGGAATTTAATTTACGATATTCACCACCCTATTTAGTTTGAACCGATTTAATTTTGTAAGAGAATTGCCGTTCCACCAAGACATGAAATTGGTGAAACTATTAAACACATCAAATTTTACACTGAGAGGATAAAACTAAATAAATTTTATGTGCGCATCCACAAAGATCACAAAATATCAAAAACCATCAGAAGATAAAATAAGGGTAGGGCCTCAAACATCACTAAAAATTAGTTCAAGTGGAGCAGATGTTTTGTGACCCGTAGATCGTAATGACAGACGCGATGATTTTCCTAAGGGACATGCTGGATACTAAAAATTTAAAGGATGAGACGTACAAGTGACCTTTTATTTGACGCTAAAAGACTCAGAACCCAGGAGCTTGGGTGACCGAGTCAATAATGTCAAACATCAGCAGAAGTGGATAAGCTAGCAAACAGAAAAACTTGTGGAAGAAATATAGCATAAGACTTTGAAAGGACATAAAAGCCATCTTTACTCTGACCAGAAAGTAGAATTGCCTTGGTTATAAGATCTTTAACATAGAAAACAGAAGAGTGAAATTCAAAAAAGATAGTTTTCACGGCAGAATTATTGAACAGGTAAGAGTCGTTCTTAATTTGCAGCACTTGCAATATATTAGACAAAGTAAAGACTCATTTAGGGGTACATAAGATATTATAGGTTGTTGTATTAGATATGACAAGTCCCTTAGCAACACCAACATGTAATTGATCATTACCAAGATAGGGTTCTGCATATGTCATACCGGTAATATCTGGAGTAACATGCTAAGTTACGCTGATATTGGGAAACCAAGTGACATAATTTGTAGTTGTTGAAGCGTCACTGAATGAGAGATTAGCTAATGCTTGATTTCCATGGTGCACAAGTTGTGAGCACTGTTGTGTACAATGTGCAAACATGTTGCAGAACTGACACTTCAGTTGGCGCCCCTACTAACTGGCAGTGGATCTGTTTTGATGCCATTCTGGGCGGTGTTACTCCTAGTTATGCTCGTTGTTTCCTCCTCTGAAGTTGTTGCCACCATACTGGGCAGAGGAGGGGCACATGTTACGCCAACCATTATGTCTTCCTCTGCCCTGCTAGGAGGAAGAACCATTGCCATTAAACCCTAAAAAGGCCTGCTGGACAGCAAAGACAGAAGGGGGATGTGTAGGCGTTAGCAGTAGCGGTGCAGTCGTGGGACTGTATTGGAGGGAGCTACATTGTAAAAATTCATGTGTGGATAGATGGCTATAGAGCTCATAATATGGCAGAGGGTCAGCTTTTGTCAACAAACTTGTAACAAGATCATGAAAGTCACTGCGGAGACCCTGAAAAACATATAATTTAAAGAACCCCTTAGCTTTCTACAAATAGATGGTAACAGAATCATCACCTTGATGAAAATCCTGAAGGCAATCATGCAATTGCATGATTCGAGAGTTTGATGGAGATGCAAGAGCATGTTCTAGTGTACTCCATACATTTGCAGACATTGGGCAATCAACCACAAGGTGGAGAACGTTGATGGACAAAGAAGAGAGGAGGGCGATGAGGATGAGTTGATCTTGTTGTTTCCATGTCAAAAAGTATTGGGAAAAACCAAAACTGTTGGTTATTGTAGTTGTCGTGAGGGTGCGAGCCAACACGATGTCATCTGGTTGCAGTGGACGCTCTTGTCGTGCCTCCTGTGTGAGGTGTTGTGTGTTGGGAAGGGTTTTTGGATTTAATCATAAAATTATGATTAATGTTTAGGAGTTGCCATCAAGTATTATGGTCACTAGGAACATATGGTTTGCGAGAGTCTGGGTAAGGGACTGATTGTGCAAGAGGAAGACGCATCATCTCCAGTGCACCCTACCTAAAGTAAGCTGCATTATTGTTTGGTTTTTTTTTTCTAAGTCGGGTTTCTATTTGTTGGTTTGTTCTAAGGTTCAAGGCATATCTCTCTTCATGAGAAAGTCTATACCGTATTGGGTTAAATCCTAACCATTCTAAAGTCTGAATTTTAACATCGCATTTCTACACCTTGTATCTTTAATACCTGATGGTGTACTTTATCCTATAATTTTACACTCCGCAGATATTAAAGTCTACATCTGAACCCTAAAAAAAATTGAAAAAAAAAGTTTTTGATATTTTGGCCAAATCCTAATAGATGATCATAAACTGGTTATCCATTTTTTTTTTTGGATTTTTAAAACATGAGAAAGATGCAATCTTTTAATGAAAATTTGCTTGGAAACTTTTTAGGATTTGGTCGTATGCATGAAAATAAAATTTTTTATTTTTTTTGAAAAGGGAAATTAATTTAAAAGTTTTTGAGATTTTTTTTTAACAAAATGTTTTGAATTTTTTTAAAATATTTCGGAGAAAACCGGGTATTTTAAAATCGCATTTGTATTTTACAGTGTAAATATACAACTCAATATTATGCAAAATTGGTTGAAAAATATTTGAGAAAATCCAAATTTTTAAAAATTATTTTTTAAAAAATTTTTTGATTTTTTTTAAAGTAGATATAGTCCACTACATGAATAGTGGACGTGAATTTTAATTCATGCCCACTGTTCATGCGTGAACAGTAGGAATTCACGTCTACTGTTCAAGCTAAGAGCAAAGACAGTGGAGGAGAAGAAAAAGAAGAAGAAAGGGAAGAGAAGAAAGCCACATGGCACGATGGCGGTCTGGTCGTGGAGGACGACGTGCGGTGGTGAGGCCGACGGTTGGAGCTGGTTGCAGGTGGCAGAGCAGGAAGAAAGATGGAGAAGAAAATCTGCTGGAGAGAGAGACCGACCGGTGGTGTATGCTTTGCCGCTGGTGATGAGTTAAGGTGACCACTGGTAGTGGAGAAGGTGACGAAACAACGGTGGTTGGAATGGTGGTTGCAAAAGGCTACAGTGGAGAGAGAGGGAGAGGAAAGAGAGAAAAATTGCAGAAACAAGGGAAAATGGCTGGTTTTTGGTTGACTTTGGACCTGATATTTCTCCTTCCTTAGGTCATCAACGAAGCCTCTATTTATAGGCGGTGGAAGAGGGTAATTTCCTCTTCACCGGTGTAAAATTTCAGCCATTGATTTGGGTGGGAAAGATCCCAACCGTTGGTTCAAAATAGCCTCCCTAAGTTGTCAAATCTGCAGGAAAGGCTGCCTGAGTTAGCATGTTTAGGCCGGTGCCGTCTCGTCGCTGGCGCCGTTCAGACTGAAATGTTCACTTGGAGCTATAGAGGAACTGCAGGAGATCATTTGCGTGCACGATTTGTCAAATTTTATGGACGTTAGGAACATTAAATGCAGCTGCAAAGGAGCCCCCCACTGAGTTGTTATTTCAGATCTTTAAATAAGAAGATGAACAGTGCCAAAGTTATGTTTTTGGCCAAAGTTCATTTCAGTCATCTCTCTTTAAATTTGATTTAATGTCACCCATGATTGACCCTAAAACTTCAATTTTCTTACGCTTTTGCCCCTGATTTTTGTCAATTAAGACCCTCGATTTTGGCGCCTTTTGCATATTGGTCTTTGGCTTTGAATTTTTTCAATATAGCATTTTAATTGACCATGAAACTTTCAATTTCTTCAATTTCATCCCCGATTTTTGTCAATTAAGCCCCTCAATGTTGGCGTCTTTTGCATATTGGTCCTTGGTTGTGAATTGTTTAATTTAGCTCTTAATTAACCCTAAAACTTTAATTATCTTGCGATTTGGCCCCTAATTTCAATCAATTAACTTGGTAAAAATTAAATTTGGTCTCTTAAAATTCCAATATTCTCAATTAAGCCCAAGTTAGGCTCCCAAACTTAATTTTTCACCAATTAAGCCCCAAATAAAATTAATTTGACCCATTTAAAGTATAATTAAGTACTTACAGTTAATTAAATCCTTCAATTGGATCGAAATTAATTCTTAAACATAATTAAAATTCAATTTGGCCCATGATTAAATCAAATTGGCCTATTAAAAATTTAATTATGTCATTGGACTTAATGTTTATGCAAATTCGTCCAATAATCATTTAAATTTGATCTTGAATTTGCATTTTTTTCTCCTTTTTTGAGCATAATAGGGTAAAATTAAATCTTGAATTTCCTCCAAAAATTGCAGCTTGATTTTTGCCTATTTTTGAAGTCCTTCTTGATCTGCTTTCTCCACATTGACAGCCTTTAATTATTTTATTTTTTTATTTTTATTTTGAAAAAGAAATTGATTTTTGGGGAATAACCCAGAATTGGGTTATGACAGTTGCCCCCCTCTTTACAATGCTTACGATAGAAAATCTCGTAAAAGACTTTAGATAGTAAGCGTTGTAAAGAAGAAAAATCAGAAAACGCATTCAGAGTAAAAACTGAAAGATTTTTCTTTTAAAAATTTAGAGATTTTGAAGTGGTCGAATTGTCATGGGTGACCTACCCAAAGAATAGTTTTTTTTAGGTGATCTTATTGTAATGGGGTGACTTACCCAGGTGAAAAACACGAAGATATTTCAAAGTGGTGAAAAATACAGAGATTTTTCAAAGTGGTGAGAAATGCGGCGATTTTTCAAAGTAGTCTTGTTGTAATGGGCAAACTGCCCAGGTGAAAAACACGAAGATTTTTCAAAGAGGTGACAAATGTGAAGATTGTTTTAAAAATGTGAGAAATGCGAAAATTTCTCAAAATGGTTACATGTAATGGGCAACCGACCCAAATGGAAGATGAAAAGAGTTTTCAAAGAGGTCTGATTATGATGGGTGACCTACCCAGGTGAAATGAAATGTCTTGAAGAGACGAAATGATAGGGCTCGAAGGCGCAATATTCAAAAGGTGGAAGCTCAAAGGAGAGTTTGAAAGAGATAGGACTCGAAGGGGAACGAGGGCTAAAAAGCGCACTCGATAGGAGGTAGGGTTAGAAAACGAACTACCCAAAGTGGTCGAGGGCTTAAAGGCATACTCAAAAGGAGGTAGGGTTAGAAAACACACTACCTAATAGGTAAGGGCTCAAAGGTGCACTCAAAAGAAGGTAGGGTTAGAAAATACACTACCCAAGAGGTGAGGGCTCGACGGCGTACTCAAAAAGAGGTAAGGTTAAAAAACGCACTACCTAAAAGGTAAGGGATCAAAGGCACACTTGAAAAGAGGTAAGGTTAGAAAACGCACTACCTAAGGTGGTTGAGGGCTCTAAGGCACACTCGAAAAGAGGCATGGTTAGAAAACGCACTACCTATGAGGTGAGGGCTCGAAGGAGCACTCAAAATGAGGTAGGGTTAGAAAACACACCACCCAAGAGGTGAGGGCTCGAGGGCACACTAAAAAAGAGGTAGGGTTGGAAAACGCACTATATAAAGTTGTTGAGAGGTAGGGTTAGACAACACACTACCTAAGACGTGAGGGCTCGAAGGCGCACTCAAAAGGAGGTATGGTTAGAAAACACAATACCCAAGGGGTCAAAGGCTCTAAGGCGCACTCGAAAGGAGGCATGGTTAGAAAAAACACTACCTAAGGTGGTTGAGGGCTCTAAGGCGCACTAAAAAAGATGTAAGGTTAGAAAACGCATTACCTAAGTGGTCAAGGGCTCTAAGGCGCACTAAAAAAGAAGGAAGACAGGGCTAAAAAGCATACTATCTAAATGATGAGGGCTCAACAGCCCGCTCAATAAGAGGTGATGATGAGACACCAATCTGTCAGGGATGAAAGTAATACATCATGATCAATATGCATGTATACTTACCTGAGAAATATAGGTCCTCTTTTCTTCATAGGATTTTCATCTACTCAAAAGTTTGAGTCTCTGATAGTAAGCTTTAATGCTCTTTTCGCTCTTTCTTACTCGAGTCATATCTTGTGATCTTGACCTCTATGAGGGTACATTATCAGCGAGCCTTTATCTCTAGGTTACCAGCTTTGCCTTGTCTTTTTTCATAGAATCATTAAGCCAACCCTATTATGTGTTTGTCATATTTCCCCCCAGTTTGATCATGTCTCCAAGTGTTCAATTTGGGTTTTTCTTGGTGATAAGGCTTTGTGGAAGAAGATTTGGTTATTTTTCATAAAGAATTTTTGGAATTTCAAAGCCTGAAAAATCATTTTGATGTTTGTTCAAAATAAACTTGTTTCGAAAAATACAAGCGATTCTCATAGATAGGTGTTAGGATATCACTTGAATTTTCAAAACTTGTTTGTTGGAACAAGCACCAATTTGAATATTTTTTTTTGTATTAAAACTTTGATTTCCTAAAATCCTTGTGAAAACATGGGGTTATGCTTGTTTTTTGCGAAAAAAGAGAAATACACCAAAGAATTCTTGGTGCAGTGGTTTTGTGAGTAAAATGTGTGTTCAGTATGTTATTTGCATGAAAGCATATCCTGAACACAAGAAAACACATGATTTTATTAACAAGAAAGGCTCATTTGATAGAGAAAGAATTGTGGCATTATGAGATAAATTGCCAACAAGACTAAAACAGGTTGAAATAGACATGATCAAACAAAAGGAAATAATTGGGTAGGCTCCATCTTCCCATTCTATATAAAAACTTTGTCCTCTATCCTCAAGAGTGCACACTGCCTTCTTCACACCTTGCTCTTGCCATCGGTGCTTTGAGGTTTCCAGAGCATTCCGCCTCCAGTGCATTCATCGATCCAGTACCTGAAGCATGATTGGGTAGAGGGTTCAAACTCACGTTTGGAGTTCCTTTGAATATTATCCACCTAGCTTTGATCAAATGCATGAGCCTCTTTTTGAAGGCACTACAGGTATGAATGTTGTGTTCTGCAATGCTAGCATGGTACTCGGAAGTGAGGTCAGGCTTGTACCAGTTGGGGTAAGGTGGTTGCAAAGGTGTCAAGAGTTTTAGAGCTATACTCTCGATGCTCAGTAGCTTTTGGTACATCTCATTTAAGGGTAATAGTAATGGAGGTAGTTGTTCTTGGACTATTTGGTGTTTGGTTTGACCCTCAGGTTTTCTTGTGGGGCATATAGGGTTGAGATTGATGTTAGAAATTTGGGGTGAAGGGGATGGAGAGTGATAGTTTTGGAATGGGTTCTTCCTACCCCTATAGCCACCCTTAACATGGTCAACCTCTTTCCCTTTACCTTCGAAGCCCTTTTTTTCCACAAGTGCAGTGATTCTACCACTCTTTACTCCTTGCTCTATGCACTCAGCTACTACCACAACGTCAGTAAATTATTGGGTTAAACTACCCATCACATGCTCGTAGTATGGGTCCTTGAGCGTGTTGGCAAATAGAGTGACCATCTCTTTGTTCAAAAGTGGGGGATGTACCTGAGCAGCTAGGTCTCTCAACCTTTGAGCATATTCCCTTATGCTTTCCTTGTTCCTTTTCTCTAGATTGGACAAACTAGTTCTATCAGGAGCAATGTCCATATTGTACTTGTATTGCTTAACAAAAGCATCCACTAAGTCTTTTCATTTTTGGATCTTTGTATTGTCCAATCTCATATAGCAGCTTAATGCTGCCCCCTCAAGCTATCTTGGAAAAAGTGCATCAATAGTTTCTCATCGTGTACTACTTCTGCCATTTTGTTGCAGTATGATTTTAAATGAGTTATGGGGCATTGTGTTCTAGTGTATTTGATGAATTCAAGAACACAAAACTTCTTTGGGACAACCACATTTGGGACCAAACACATTTCTGCTACTCGTACTGGATCGTATAAGTCTACCCCTTCAATGGCTCTAATCTGGGCTTCCAACGCCGATATCTTATCTTGATCAATGCCATTAGATGACTTGGTCTTATGGGACTCATTGGCAAATGGATCTATGAATGCAGGGGCTGGTGCCGATGGCATTAAGTGGACAAATGCTGGATTATAT
>Ga0325410_1003816_pt1 | contig 16980 bp, 16 predicted proteins | sample PopdelMetagenome_16_FD_206182 | JGI IMG/M metagenome (GOLD analysis project Ga0325410, IMG submission 206182) | Populus deltoides microbial communities from Bellville, Georgia, United States - Xylem-PdIQD-R3 | ecosystem: Host-associated > Plants > Phyllosphere > Stem > Wood/Secondary xylem...
CTCCAGCAAGTTGAATGTTGATCACATTGAAAGGCTTGAAAAGAATATCGTCGAGACAATATGCAAATTTGAGATGATATTCCCTCCATCATTTTTTGACTCAATGGAGCATCTACCCGTACATTTATCGTTTGAGGTAAAAGTTGGAGGACCGGTCTAGTACAGATGGATGTATCCATTCGAGATGTTAGATATTATAGGAGCTATGTAATTCATATATATATATATATATATATATATATATATATATATATATATATATATATATATATACAGGTACTTGTTCAATCTTAAAAAAAGGGTTAAGAACAAGGCACATGTTGAGGCGTCAATATGTGAGGCCTATATTGTTGAGGAGATCTCAACATTTATTTCATACTATTTCAAACCTCATTTGAGAACGAGGATCAACCGTGTTCCATGGCATGATGATGGTGGTGAAGTGATTTCAAGTGGGAACTTGTCAATATTCTCCAATCCTGGACGACCCACACCTAAAAATGTCGTGATGAGAAGATATTTGTCTGAAATAGAGTTCAGACAAGCACACAATTATGTCTTATTTAACTGTGATAAGCTGAGACCTTTGATTAAGTAAGTAGATGTTCGACTTAAACTTTGTCAAGAGTGTATTATTTATGTTTTGTGATACCATAAACTCATATAATTTGGAACAACCTTGCAGGCAACATCGACGATACTTATTGTCCAATAACTCACAGCTGACCGAATCCCAGATCTTTCAATTACAAGATGAAAAATTTGCCACATGGTTTAGAACACATGTAAGTCCTATCACAAACTCATTATCTCTTGCAATGTAATTAATTGTATGTCAATTTTACATAATATCCGTTTATTGATTATTGTTGTATTTAATTTACAAGGTTTATCAAATGGGAGGTAATGCTTCTATTTCACTGTCTCTACTAAGCCTGGGCCCTGAAAGAAAAGGCAAGTGCTATAACGGATATTTTGTCAATGGATATGTCTTTCATACCGAAGAATACGGGCATGGAAGAAAGACATACAACAGCGGTGTTTATATTAAGAGATCGACTTCTAGTGAGTTTGAAGTTGACTACTACGGTAGATTGGAAGAGGTCATCGAACTGCAATATCATAGCGAGCAAAATATAGTGTTTTTTATTCAAATGCTATTGATATGACACAACTGACAAAGGAATCAGAGTAGATCCTCACTATAGTCTTGTTGAAATCAACTCAAAAGCTAAATATCGTAAGGTAAACGACGTCTTTGTTTTCGCAAAGCAATGCCAGCAAGTTTATTACACATACACCCCTTCCTTTAGAAAGGACCAATCAAGAGTTGATTGGTTATCCGTTTTAAAAACAAAACCTAAGGGTCGTGTCGAGGTTGTTCAGGATGAGAACGAAGACACAAGTGTGATAGATGAAGTCTTTCAAGCTAGTGAGTTGGTTGAACCATACCGAGTTGCTCCTTCGATTGACTTAGAAGAAAATTCAAATTTTTGTGTTTTCAACAATAGTCTTATTGATGTTGATGCAGAGGAGTTGAATGTTGTTCTGAGCTCTACTAGTGTACAAAAGAATGTTGTTGAAGAAGATGATAACGAAATTGAAGAGTGCGATGAAGCTGATGATAACAATTCAATTGAGGACGAAGATGAAAATTCTGACTAACTAAACATGTTCTAAAGCCTTATTTTTATAATGTAAGAATTTGGAAAATGAAATATTTATTCTTCTTTAATGGTCAGCTCTTGTTATTGTGCTGCGTGTGCTGTAAGATTGCAATTCAAGATTTTGCGACACGATTACACAAAAAAAATAAGAAAAATTTATGTTTTCAACGACGGGTACACCGACGGACTATAACCCGTCGGTATTTCACATAGAGTTGAAAAAAATTATAGGAGTGTGCCACAATCACCGACGGCCTGACCGACAGACTATAACCCGTCGGTATTTCACAAAGAGTTGAAAAAAAATTAAGGGAGTGTGCCACAATCACCGACAAAATTTCCGACGGTGTTACCGATGTATATTACCGACGGACTCACTGAAGGAATACCCACATCCCGAAGCGCATGCATGTCAGACGCGTGTTCGTCGTGCAGACGTACCGACGGATCAAAAAGTCTGGCGGGATTTTCGAAATGTTTTGGTGCGCATTTCAATTAATTTCTGACGGTATTACCGATAAAATTTAATGCCACCAACAACAATTAATTTCCGTCGGTAATACCGTCGGAAATATTGCTATATAAAACCCCCCCTCCCCCTATTTGGTTCATTTTTTTCTCTCGCTCCGTTTCTCTTCTTCTCCATTTCTCTTCTCCTCTCCGTTTATATTTGGCTTTTGGAAGGGATTTTATTGTTTTGATGATAGTTTTAAAAGGTATGTATTCTTTTTTCTTTATCTTTGTATTTTTTTATTTTAATTATGATTATTTTTTTTGGTGTTCTTTGTTTTGTGTATTGTTTGTAGATAAAATCTTAAATTCAACACACTATTAAGGTAAGCATTTTTTATTCCCAAATTTATTTTGAATTGATATAGTGTTTTTTAGTTTTGTGTATTGTTTGTTTTGTGTTTAGGTTGTTTTGTATAGTGTTTTTTAGTTTTTTCATTTTATTTATTAATTTTATGATATTATTGTTTGTATTGCTATAATTGTTATTGTTGAATTTATGTTAAAAATATTAATTTATATATAGAATTACATTTAATTAGTTTATCTTAATTTAGGATATTATTGTTTGTATTGCTATAATTGTTATTGTTGAATTTATGTAAAAAATATTAATTTATATATAGAATTACATTTAATTAGTTTATCTTAATTTAGGATATTATTGTTTGTATTGCTATAATTGTTATTGTTGAATTTATTTGTTAAATGTTAATTGAAATATAGAATTAAATTTAATTAGTTTATCTTAATTTTAGGATATTATTGTTTACCTGTCATTGTTATTGCTTGTAACTTTAAGTACCAATTTAACAATGAATGTTCATAGTTGAAATTGATTCTTTTACTTGAATTTCGTTATATGATGTTATTGAATAAGATGTTTTGTGTTGATGATGATGAGTTGGGTTGAGATCCAGGATGATTGGATCGGGATATGAAATAAAATTGGACGTGTAATATGATTTTGTCAATAACTTGGGACTCCCCAGTATAGGGGAGACTCTGTCAATTTTTTTTTTTAAATAATCGAAGTTAATTATGTAATTATTCATATAAATTTGTGTAGATGCGTAGAATGAAATCTACAGCACGTCGTCAGAAGACAGTTGCAACTAGTTCTTCTAGCAGCGAGGAGGATGTATCCTTAGGTGCTGATCACGGCAAGGAATCTACGCCAACTTGTGATGCTGCCTCTTCTAGCGCGGTTTCACAGCACAGAAGTAGTGTGCCTTCACAGCGGGGTCAATTCACCTGCAAGTACCAGGCACAATGGAAGGATGACCTCTCAATATAAGTTTGTTTAGGTTTTACTCTTTTTTCTATATATATATATATATATATATATATATATATATATATATATATACTTATAACATAATTTATGAACAGCTAATTAATATTATTACTTTTATTTAATTTCAGGTTCATAAATATTGAGGCTACAAGGGCTATAATATTGGCGTTTAAATCATCGATGGAGATTCTATTGTTTCAATGAAGCCAGGTTTCCAAACATCCTAAGTGGAAACCTAATATCAATGCATGGTTTAAGCGATTTCAGGTTGGTGTTAGTTTTTAATTTTCAGCTTATTTTTAATAAATAATTTATATCTTGTAATATTTTTATTTATATGAATTATTTATATACACAGAACAAATTTGAGTGGGATAGGGCGAACAACAATGTTGTGAGGAGGGTATGGGAGAATCACGCGGCAGCTAGGTAACATCGAAAATAATATTTATTTTTGTTTTATAATTTTATGTTTTAAATTCTAATTTGTTACTATGAAAGTAGGTTGTGTGATTTTTGGTATGACACTTGTTGCTACCCAATTTTTGACCTATATTTTGATAAATTTTTAGAAAAAACCAAAAAATAGCAAAAAAACAATGAAAACCCAAAAAAATGCATTTTTGATATATTTGCATCGTTTTTAGCATTTTCAACGTCATCTCAAAAGAATTTAAATTTTCAAAGGTATTTGGAACTCGTTCAACTTTTAACGCGTAAATTTTATGATCACTGATTTTTCTTGTTGAGTTGACGTTGATGTTGGTCGCTTTCAAAAATACAAAACAATAAGAAAAATCAAAATTTACAAAAAAGAAAAAAAAAGAAAAGGAAAGGAAAAGTTGAGGGACTAGTTTGAAAACCTAGCAAAACTTCTCCTATAAATACCATGCTACAGTGACGACATGGGAGGAGAAAAAATGGAGAGGCAGGGGGGCGGAGAAAATTAACAGGGGGGAGAGTAAACAAAGAAAACCCTAAACCTAAAACCCTTTCTCCTACAGCCGCCACCCTTTGAAACCAAGTCGGCCGCCCCTCCCTTTGAGAAACGAGAGAGCCCCTCTCTGCCATTGGAGTCTTCTCCCTTCTCTCCACTTCCCTACAGAGACCGTCCCATTCCCCTCTCTTTTGGTAAAAAACCCGAGAGAACGACCGCCACCCTTGGAAACCCAAAAAAGGTCGCCCCCCTCCTTTGGCCTTGGGAAAGCAAACCGGAGAGAACCCCACATGAAGAGAGGGCAGCTGGCCACCCTTACTCTCTCGGGGGACCTAAACCAGATAAACCCCTGGCTGAAGGGGGTTTTTGATTTTCGGTTTCTTCTCCCTTTAGCCGGGCAAGTCTTCCTCTCCCTCACCTAAAAAGCCAACACTCCCTCATCAGATCTGCCACTCCAAGCCACAGCTCCCCCACACACGGCCTACAGAACAGAGCCCCTCCCTTTGCCCGACCATCTACTCCCCTCACCTCATCTGATTTCCCTCTCCATACCCATAAAACAGAACCAAGCAGGCGACCACCCCCCAGCTCTTGGCCGTTTTGCTTCCTTTCCCCCAGCCACTGACCATCCGAGCTGCTGGTTTTCAGAGTCTCTCACGCCCCCGTCTCTCGGCTCTCCCAGAACCAGAGGCCGACCGTTGCCTCTATTGTTCCCCCATTTTTCCACCTCCTTCCCCACTGAAGAAAGAAGCCAGCGTTCTCTCAGTCCCACGGCGACAACAGCGCCACAGCAGCACCTTAGCGCCACCGTCAGCTCCAGTATCGCCGAGGCCACCGCCAGCATTCCAAGCCCGGCAGAACCCACAACCCACCTTGGTCTAGCACAGCAACCTCCACCCTCACCTCGGAGTCGTCAGCCGTCATGAAGAGGAAGAACTAAACTCAGATCTGAAAGAGAAAGAAGACTGGGAACAGATGAAAGAAAAAGAAAACTAAAACAGATTGTTGTTGCGATTTTGTTGCTTTGCAGGTGACGTTGCTTCTCACCGCCAGTGCAAAAGGGAAGAGGGGAGGAGGTCGTTACAGACCCCCCCTGTTTGTTTGGATTTGCCGGCGGCGCGTGAACCCACGCGCTCCAGTGGCGGAGGCGCGTGGAGAAGACGCGCCGCCACTATTCAGGCGACCCAAGGTTTCACAGCGCTGTTCCTGTGACTTGGAGCTTCCGGCACTGTTCATGATTTTAGTTCAAGACTTTTTTTTTTGTAAATTTAAATTGTTTAATGTGTTATTTGGATTGTTTTGAACATTGATTATTTTGTAATATTTAGTTATGGGTGTGTGAGTATATTACAGTAAAAACAGTGATGTGTGTGTGTGTGTTTGTATTTTTATTTATGTTATTGAATTGTAAAAATCAAAAAGATAAAAAGAATTTGAATATGGTTAAATATCTCAGGACAAATAAAAACATGTTATATTTTTCATGAAAGTGTAAGAACATGTTTTTATCCATATTTGGGGTTTTAATAACTGATTTATTAAAATTTTAGAATTTAATTAATATTTTAAATTTTCAAATAACACTAAACCGCAAAGCAGCTTACTGCAAGTAGGGTGCGTTAGGGGTGTTAATATTTTTTTTAGTCACAACTAGTCCTTTACTCTCGAATCTCTAACAACGATCAGTAAATTCGAGTTTCCTAGTAACCCTTAATAAAATACTAGGTGGTGACTCTCAAAGAACAAATCCAGCAAACCAACAAAAAATCGCCGCGCGGGTGACGTGCGACAACACCAAAAAAAAATCAAAAAGAAACGCGAGGGATAACAGTCTTGAAGGATGGAATGAGGTGACGGTTTGGCGGGAATTCAAACCACCATTCATTTCGGGGAAAATATGGACGGTATATATTGAACACGTGACCTCAGAGCGGTTCTCACGGCGTTCACAGTCCAGCCCCGACAACCGGAACCGACAAATTCATGGTTCGGTGACCACGCACACTGTTGGATCCGTCTCATTCAGCGCACATGCAAAGAGGATGGTAAGATTAATTTTAATGAAATATATCGTTAATTAATTTGTCGTTCCTTATTAAATAACTTTCAACCTATTTTTTTCCTTACAGGCTGCGCTTGGACGTGAGCCGAGTCCAATGGAGCTGTTTGTAGAGACGAATGTGCGGAGTCAAGACCGCCAAAAGGGGGTGCAGCAGTTTGTGGACAACCGTGCTCAGCACTTCGTGGTATGTTCGTTCATTCATTTTATTTTGTAAGTTATTATTTTCTTGAATTGCATCTTGAATTGCATATGATAATTTTTTTTAAAAATTTTCAGGAGACCTATAATAGCCGGTTGAGGGAGAGATATGGGGACAATCCTTCGACCCATCCAGATTTCGATCCAGATTTCTGGATGGAGGTGGGATCGTCTGGTGGACCCGATAAAAATCGGGTCTACGGGCTCTCCAACACTACGGCTGAAAACTTGTGTTTGGCTCGTAGTGTCTCAACCGTTGGGAGCTGGCTCGTAGTGTCTCAACCGTTGGGAGCTCTCCATCAGTATCGAGCATTCAGTCTGAGGAGTTCATTGCCTTGAAACAACAATATCAATAACTCTCGATGAATTATGATGAGCTCCGTCAAATAGTCATGGAGATGAGATCAAAGATGGGTGATGATACTTGTGCAGGGTCTTTTTGGCTGTATGGTCCCGGGAACAACCAGCCTCCTCCTCCTCCTCCTCCTCCTCCAGCTCCGCCGCTATTCTAGTTTAATTTTGTTTTTTAAACACATTAAATTTGTAATGAATATTTGGATGAATATTATTTAACATTATTTTTATATTTTTAATGTTTAATCCAATTTTATTTGTTTATTAGAGTTTTACTATTAATAAATTATATATATATATATATATATATATATATATATATATATATTAAATAGATACCGGCGGCTTTACCGACGGATATTATTCGTCGGTGATTCACAGAGAGTTGCCAAACAATTACCAGTCATGCCATCATTACCGACGGATTATCCGTCGGTAATTACCGTTGAAAGTTCAGACGGATTTAGTCCGTCGGTAATGTCCCCGCAGGAATTTTTTTTTGGCGCGTGTATCTGTCTGTAAGACCGTTCGTGTTCCGTCAGTGGGTTGTTTTTTTTATTTGCGACAGAATTAGCGACAGAAAGGGAAATTACCGACGACTATTATACCGACGAACGTGTTCCGTCGGTGAGGCCGTCGGTCATGATTTCACCGACGGAGTTCATTCCTGTCACCAACGGAATTAGTCCGTCGGTAAAACTGTTTAATGGTATAGTGTTCAGTCTGCCTTCTGGCATTGGCATCCTTTCTAAGCTGTGGCTTTTGACCGTTCAGGAATGCGGAAATCTTGTATCAATCCCAGAGCTTCCCTCAAATTTAGAACATTTGGATACATTTGGTTGCAAATCAATGCAATGGGTAAGACTACCAATCCAAGCAAAAAATATCTAAGTCTGTTTCTGTTTGATTGTGCGGATTTAATAGAGATTCAAGGCATGGAAGGTCTAAGTAATCATGGCTGGATTATTTCCTATGTTACCAAGAGCAAGTTATCAAATAATTATAAGAAAAGTCTTGTTGAGGTAATATTTCTGTCTCTCTTGCACACAAATAAGTACACAATTGGCACATACTATATATTCATTAATTAATGTCTTTTGGCTATCTTCTGGTTAGCCCTTTTAATTTATCGACTTATTCTAAAAAAAAAAATTAATTAATGACTAATATATACAGGCACTGTGCTACGGTGGTTACGGGTATCAAATTCTCTTCAATCGTTGTCATACGTTCAGCCACAGAGATAAGTTCACTATGATTCCAAATTGGTTCAGCTACCGTGGAAAAGGAAGTTCATTATCATTTCATGTACCTCCAGTTTTCCAAGGCTTGGTCGTTGGGGTTGTCTGTCAAGGCTGGATTGCTTCTTTTCGTACCCAATATTTGGAGTGTAAGGCAATTATAAAAAATAAAAGCAACGGTATTCAATTGTTTGAAGCAACGGCAAGTGATTGTGTCGGTAGAAATTGGTTGAGATACATAAGTCTAAGCGAGATGACAATGAAAGAATATTGTGAAGATGAGGAATTGGAACTGTGCGTGGAACTTTATATGGGAGAAGACGCTGAAGTGTTTGAATGTGGGATCCATGTGATAGTTGAAAAGACAGAAGCATTTGAAGGGTCAGAGTGGGATCATGAGTCTGAAGTTGGAAGAGATAGAGCAGTAATACCTGCACCACCATATCTGTCTCAACATGCGCGGTACAATTTCTTTGAGATTGACGGCAAGCAAGGTCTCAGTAATTTATCAAAAAATACCAAGGATCGGCTTCTTGAGGTACTGGTCCTGTCTCTCTTGCACACAAATAAACACACAATTAATGTCGCGCGTGCGCTCACAGATATATATATATATATTAATCGGTGTCTAAAATCTCAGCATTCCTTGAATTCAATATTTATGCAGAGAATCTAAAATTATCATTTTCGCTTGTATTTTATTCCCTTCAAGGCTTTTTTCGTTCCCTACGATTATTCTATCATTCCAAAATGGTTCAGCTACAGTGGAGAAGGATGTTCATTATCATTTGATATACCTCCAGATTTCGAAGGCTTGGTCATTTGGGCTGTCTGTTCAGGTGGTGGGCATCAAGAATTCAAGGCTATTATAAAAAATAAAAGCAACGGTGTTCAGTTGTTCGAAGCTACACATGCAAGACCCTATTTCCGCAGTAGGTGGCTAAGAGTCATAAGTAGACGTGAGATGGCAATGGAAAAATACTGTGGAGATGCTGGATTGGAACTACATGTGATATTGAGGTCCGAAAACAGTGAAGTGGTACGATGTGGGATCCATGTGGTAGAGACACATCCATTTGGACGGAGCAACTACGATGCAACTCCAGCGTTGGATCATGACATTTACAACCAAGAGTCTTTTGAAGGTTCAGAGGGGGATCATGACATTGACTACTACGAGACTTCATTTGAAGGGTCAGGATCGTCGGATCATGAGATTGACAACCAAGTGTCCGAAGTTGAAAGCGATAGAACGATACCTTCGCCACCATATCATCTGCTTCACCATCCCCGTCATGGTTCCATGAGATTTTCTACAAGGCAGCAGTGGAAAGCTTTTTTGATTCGGGCAAGCCTATGGAAAATCATAACCATGCAAAAATTCTCACCTGATGATCTCAATTAGTCGAGGGATTGGTTTAAGAAAACTCCCCATTTTATGCCCACTTATCTATGATATTATCATCTTGTTGTGTAAAATCAACCAATTCAAAAGTACCTTCTTTTTAATTTTAAAGTCTTGTTTCATATTAGATAATATCTTAGACAAATGTTTCGGCTAAATGCATATTTTTATGAAAAAATGAAAATTTAAGAAATTAAATTAATTTTTTTTGTTTATTTCATTTATATTCTTGGATTCCTGGTTGTTTCTTTGTAAAGAGATATGGTTTTTTGGGCCTATTTAAAGGTTTTAAAAACCTCTTAAGATGGCAGCCACCATATATTTTTTTTTTCAAGTTATAAAACTATGAATTTAGTGTTTATATGTATGCAACCTTCTTCACTCATTAAATCTTTTGTGTTTTTATGTGATTTTGTATTGCTGTTGTACTATTTAGCTTATGCATGCATCACAAAATAAGAAATTATGAGTGATTTACCAAACCATTTGTGTAGAAATCGAAATAAAATCCTTCACGTTTCGTCATTGTAGCTCTCAAGGCTGGATCGCATGATAAATACAGATTCTTAACTGGAATTCCAGGAGTTTGTTCTGGTACCTTAAGTTAGATGGTATTAGTGATCATATCACGACCTAATTCCCAGATCTATAACCGGTATATAAACAAAGTTTCATACATATGCAAACTCAAACTTACATATAAACTTATATATTAAATAACTCAATCAAAGTTCAAAGCAGCACTAATAACAAAATTAACTTCATAATATACAATTTGATTGTCTTAAAAAAGAGTTAATACAAATTCATAGTTGTGGAGGACTAACTAGACATAAAAAATATTAATTTCAACAAAAGAGCAGGTTTTGAAGGTCCAACAATCGTGACCTGCTAACAAGCTATAAGTCTGAAAAGATAAATAATGAGAGGGTATGTTCAACAACTCAGTTAGTAGATAACGTTCAATATACATATACAAGGTAATACAACAATGAAGAATATATATACAATTATGGCTCCAAGTTCTTATAGGAAGGTTTCTCAAATAGACCATAACAAGAATATCACAAGGTAAAGCTCGTCAGAAAATCAAAATTCAATGAGCATGAGGCTCCGTACTGTGGGATGATCAATCCACACAGGTTGGTGACTCCCCCGACCAGCTAGGGTTCAGATACAACGTGCACAAATACTAACATTACCCTGTTAGCATGAGTATTTTGACTGACATACCATAGATTCATAATCATAATCATAATCATAATTAAAGGCTCAACTCATGACATCAATCAAATGAGTAGCTATCAATTTAGAAGTCAATTCAAAATATATATTGGTTCATATCAAGAATTTAGATTCAACAATTGATCATGCTTTATCATAACAAGGATAATAATCAACATATATATTATCAAGAAGCATGAATCAATTCATATTAACAACTTAAATATTTATAATATTTCTCATGCATATGAAAAATTATCCAATCACCTAACTCGAAAGCAAACAAAACTCGAAAGCAGATACCGAAGGAAATCCTACTGATATCTCGCCAGTAGAATATCAGAATTATCTGAATGAAAATGAGACATATTAAAAAATGACTAAAAAAGAACGTACAACCTATTTAATATACTTAACTAAGGATCTATTCCATAACCCTATATGTTTTTGAACTAACTAGTCATTTTTCCTAAAAACCCAAAAATTAAACGGTTTTCTCGAAATCTAATCCATAATAAAACAAATAATAAGACTTGATAATAATTCACTAAATAACCCTCAATTATTCATCAAACCAATCTGAAAAGGCTAATATTACAACTAGGGACCAATCTGGAATTTTATCATATTTTTAGGGTCAAATTGTAATTTTTGTCAAGTTGGAGGACCAAACTAAAAATGTCACAAATTCATGACTATACTGGAATTTTGCCCATAATTCATCCTCGTTTATGTTCAGAATCTCAAATTATGCTCCAGGGACCATTCTGGAATTTTATCAAATTTTTAGGGTCAAATTGTAATTTTGTCAAATGGGAGGACCAAATTGAAAGTGTTAAAAATTCATAACTATACTGGAATTCTGCTCATAATTCATCTTTTATTCTGTCCAGAATCTCGGATTATGCTCCAGGGACCAATCTGTATTTTTTTCCAAAGTTTGGAGACTAAACTGTAATTTTCACAAATTGAGGGACCAAACTGAATTTCATCATCTCCAACCTCAAACCCAGAATTTCCACAGATCACCTACTATTATATCAAGATTTCTAACTCAACTTCATTCATTTAAATAAATTATAACTCAAAATCATCATCTTTATTTAAAATCTTTCAAAATCAACTAATTAACTTATTACCCACAACAATCAACCCATAACATTCAAATCAATTCATCAATTAAACCCAAAACACAATCTTCAAAACCCTAATATTCAACAAAAACAGAAATCTAAAGCTAAAAGAAAGCACATTTATGCATATCTAAGCTTAAATCTTACATTTATACTTATTTTCTCTAACTCTCTTCTCCTTCCTTTAACTTTCCATCTTTTCTCTTCTTTTTCTTCTTCTTCTTTCCCCCTTCTCTCTTGCCGGTTCTCTCTCTCTCAAATCAGATCCTTCTTTTTTCTATTTATACTTATAATGTTTTATTCAATTACCACAATTTCTTTTATTCATTTATAAACCACTTCTAAACCTTCAAGGCTTTGTAGATCCTCAGATAATGCTCGTGTCATACACGCACCAAGAACACGGGTACTTCGTCATGCATCTTCACTTTCATGCTGTCAAAAATAGCCCCAAATGTTCTATATTTATGCTGTCATAAGCAGCCCAATCTGCACTTGTTTACGCTGTTGAAACACACCAAATTTCTCTGACAAAAAACCCCAACTCATACTACGATTCCGTTATAGAAATAGGCCTGAAACACACCACTCTTATATCGTTAACTCGCACTTGTCATCATGTTTTTATTTACCATTCCCACAACTCGGGACTCAATGATATACCATCCATGTTCCATTTTATTTATTTCAAAGAATCTTCCATGCACACATATAAACAATTTCTTTGTCTCAACAATTGCAGAGGAACTCTAGAATGGGGAAATACAGATAGAGCATTAGTCTGGAGCGCCAGTTTCTGTCTCAACAATTACAGAGCATTACTGCATCAAGCATCTTTCGGCCACCAACATTAATTCTCTAAGAAAATCATTTCGTCGTCAGGAATGTACCTAATACCAGCTAGACAACAAATCAACCCTTGTAAGACCAAGGGGTGACAGGACATTTTCATGTACAAGTTCATCAACTTTTGAAGAGGCTGTCTTCTCTGATCCTGCCTCTGGTTTCCAGTGCTAGAGAGGGACACAAAAGACAGACTCTCAAGCCATTTATGCACCGTCTTCTGCAGCCTGTGAACAGTCTTTGGGATTCACTAGCTATGTTTATGGAAGATGCTGTATAAAATATTTAATTCATTTTTTATTTTTATTTTTAATTTGTCAATGTCATGATTAGCTAAGGTTAATTAACTAATAAAATTCAACGTCTCAGGATTCACAAAGTTAGGGCAATGCCAACAAAAGAGGAGCAGACAGCTTAACTACTCCCCACCCCACCTTTCTTGACGTATAATATAAAATCTTATAGCAGTTTGGCTTTTGCTGGGAACAAAGCACCAGAATCAGCTTAAATAATCACTGCAGACATTTTATATTGTTTATACAGAAGTTTTTCAAGTAATCCAACCTCTAGCTTGTGTGAAAATTCTTCACAAAAATCTATACATCATCTCTTGCAAAGCGAAAGAATTTGAATATGAAGGTTCAGATCTTAGCTAGAAAGTTGATAACTCCATCATCTCCAACTCCACTCAACCTTCAGAAATTGAAAATATCTTGTTTAGATCAGAATTTTCCTTCAAATTATTACACATCGTGCATTTTCTACTACCCAGCCAGTGGTGAAGAAGATTGTGTTAATACTGCAGAAAAAAGCAAGCAGTTGCAAAAATCCTTATCAGAAATCTTGACCCTTTATTACCCACTTGGAGGAAGATACGTGAAAGGAAGTGTCTTCATTGATTGTAATGACAATGGGGCAGAATATTTGGAAGCCAAAGCAAGTGGTTGCCTCTCTGAATTTCTCAAGGAAGGAGAGCTTGAAACCGAGCTGAGGAATCATTTAGCTCCACCATTATTTCAACCAGAAGAAAGCCCTTTGCTTATAGTTCAGTTCAACATGTTTGAATGTGGTGGACTTGCCATTGGTATATCTGTGACACACAAGATAGTTGATGGATTCACTTTGTTTACATTTGTTGATTCTTGGGCTACTGCGTGCCGAATAGGAATCGACAGAGTTCACTCCCCAAGTTTCCAATTGTCTTCCTTCTGCCCACCAAAAGATATGTCTTCCATCAAGACTTTTTCTCCGAGGAGCAAAAGAGATAACACGATTGTCGAGAAAAGGATTGTGTTTAATAGCGCAGCTCTATCAAGTCTGAAAGCAGCTGCTCATGTCAACGTTAATAATTCAGGATCGCTGAAATACGAACCATCACGAGTGCAAGTGGTGACAGCTTTCATATGGAGGGCTCTCATCAAGGCCTCTCAAGCCAGATATGGATGCTTATGTCCTTCTTATCTAACACACCTAGTTGACATGAGAAGGAGGACAGCGCTACCGATTCCAGGGAATATGTGTGGAAATTTTGGAACCATGTCAATTGCACAATTCATTCCAGGTGATGACAGTACAGTGCAGCTTCATGATGTGGTAAATCGGATCCATGAAGGAATGAGTAGCACTTTCTCAGAATGTGCTAAAGCTTCAAATGGTGATGACATAATTTCAATAGTGACAAACGAGATGCTTATGATGAAAGAAATATTTGAAACAACTGAAATAGATGTCTATTTGTTTAATTCCTGGAGTCGGTTTCCAATTTATGAAGCAGATTTTGGTTGGGAAAGGCCAGAATGGGTGAGTAGCGTGTATGCACCAATGGAGGGGATTTTGCTATTGGACTCTAACGATGGCGATGGCATTGAGGCATGGGTTCGTTTGAAGGAAAATACCATGCTTCATTTTCAACAAATGCTGGAGATCAAATATTAATTCACTTGCCAAGAACAGCGAGCTCAAGAAGGTTTCTTTGGTTCTAGTTTCAAAAATATTTAATTTGATAATTCAATCTTGTTGTTTCTTTCATGTTTTGGTTCTTTCTTCCTGAGTTGAAGTCATGAGTCTGGTAGCTGCTTCTGCTGTGATGCTGCAAAATGGCCATTTTGTTGCTCCTTGCTGCTGCAGATTTTCCCTGGTTTTCTTTGTAGGTTCTGCATACTTTCTGTATACAGACTACCTGTTTATTTCCTTTCTTATATAAAATAAAATGGACTTTCTAATCAAAAGAACAAAAAAAATCTGTGTATAGTTCAACTTTTTCAAGCTTTTAATTGAGCAGTTAGGGATTAAAGAAACCTGAAATTTGAGAGGTACTAGTTTTTGTTGGCTTGATAAAGAACAAGGCAGCTGCTCTTGATGTCCTTACTAGTGTTCTCTTACTCCAAAAACGTTGATCAATTATTTGCATCTGCAGCTGCATAATTAGTTGAATGAAAAAATACACAGCCAACTTAGCATACCTCACCTTGATCCTGGTTTAACTTCTGAGTTACTAATTTTAATGGTTCTTCTCTTAGGCTTGATCGATGGCGATATTGAATCTGATGACCCTACTAGTATTTTGCTATTCCAGAGATGCTAAGATATATAGCTAAGGAAATACATCTACAGCTCTGTCATTTGTAAACAGAAATCACCGACTGAAAGAATTTGGAACAATATCTCATAGCACATAGCTCTTTAACTTCATTCTTTGGTGACAAGAAACATGTTAACTATAGGATGTTACAAATGCTAAGTGCAGTAAGGCTTGATAGAATTATTTTTTTTTTGAAAAGAATAATTGTATAGAAGGGAAAAATTTATACAAAAGTACAAAAAACATACCCCAAAAAGTATAAAAGGATGTTACCCAGGTCATACTAACCAAAGGCAACTGGAAAGAGAAGCAAAAGCTAAAACAGAAGCAAAAGTAAAAATAACATACTGTCAAGACAAATAGGATCGGTTTCTCAGAAAGCTAGGTGCGGTCGATCAGTTGTTTATACAGAAACCTAAAACCTAATTTTTTTTTTTTAAAAAAAAAAAAAACTAGAAAACAATTGTTTGACTCCTCCGGTTGACTGGTTTATGCAAAACAATGAGAAGTAGCAGAAGCACATTGAAAGGTGCTAGATGGACCTTAGGGTAGCTAAGTTCTGGTACCTTGGTTCAAGTTCATTTACAGTATCATTAAAATCAATCACAAAATCGATGTATTAGTTGAGCAATTTCATAACTTGCTAGATTCTCCTCTCTAGTATGCATTGTCTAGATCATAATTTTTTTCATTGTTTAAAAATAAAATCCCAGGCACATCAAATATTCAAAAACTAAAAGCAATATGGCTTTCTAGCAACAAAAACAACCAAAAAAAGTTCAACAATAACGACCCAGACCCCAAAATGCCATCTTACAGAAGAGATTAAATCACAGGGGCCACAAAAAGGAGGGTTCAGAGGTGTTTTTTTTTTTCCTTTTTCAGCACCATACATGTGACAGTATTTACTGCAGGGAGAAGCTTTTTCATCGTTTCTTCAACACGAAAATAAATCTTTCTACATGAAAAATCTATGGCTTTGAAGCAGGAGAGAATGAATATTATAAGTATAGCAGTCGGAACCACACATAGAGAAGGATAAATCATTAAACCAAATTTGTCCAGGCTTGAATTATTAACACAGCCATTACACAGAAAAAATGCGTGCACAACCACCTTCGACTTTTAAAATGGTAACAGCCATTGTCCCAAGCTAGAAACAAAGAAAAAGATACAATGGGCTTCAGTCACTCACGAGCAACTACAACCAGCTTTTTCCCAACATTTTGTCCACTAAAAAGGCCTACCAGTGCTGCAGGGCCATTCTCGAGTCCTTCAGAAATGTCTTCCATGTACTTTATCTTTCCCTCTCTTATGCAAGGCAATACAAAGTCTAGGAACTTGGGATATTGATCATAATAATCTGTAACCACAAATCCTTCTATGCGTACCCGCTTGTAAACGACAGTCATTAAATTAAATACACCTTCAGGTTTGTCAAGATTGTATTGGGAGATCATTCCACATACCGCAATGCGGCCACGAAATCTCATGTTTGGAAGCACGGCGTCAAGCATCTTGCCCCCAA
>Ga0325410_1003819_pt1 | contig 16973 bp, 10 predicted proteins | sample PopdelMetagenome_16_FD_206182 | JGI IMG/M metagenome (GOLD analysis project Ga0325410, IMG submission 206182) | Populus deltoides microbial communities from Bellville, Georgia, United States - Xylem-PdIQD-R3 | ecosystem: Host-associated > Plants > Phyllosphere > Stem > Wood/Secondary xylem...
ATAGTAAAAATAATTTATTTATCTTGATGTGTCATATTCAAGTCTTGATATACCTACACCCATCATAATCTTGATATAAATGTAATAAAATCCTTATATCAAAATAATTATTTTAACAAAAAAAAAAAAACTAAATCTCCTCGAAGCTAATGTTGACCTAAACTCAAAATATTATTCATTATAATAATATAATAATGGTCTTTCCTTCAACAATAAAACCTTTTAACCATCCATTGGATCAATATAGTTTTTTTTATCATGATTTAATTATTATTTTCAAATTATACAAGGATGAATTAATCTTTTTTATTTTTTTACAATAAAATAATTTAGTTACCCCTAAAAAAAAAAGCTTACATCCATGAGCTTTTTAGACTTTTTAATTTTTTTAGCATAATAAAATGATTTAATTACCCTAAAAAGCAAAATCTACATAACTATATTCCATTGATTTTTTCATCATTTCATCTTGGTTTTTTGGTTAATATTAAGTTGGCTTAGAGGCATTTTTGTATTTTACTTAATATTAAATAATATTAAAAAAATTTGGTGGCATGTGCAACAAGTGGAGAGCCCTTGTGCCATTCGAGCTATGTGTATGTTGATGTCCAATGACCAATAATTGTCTTCCACAATGACATTTGAATTGTCTTGGCATTGCCTTCACGATGAGGCAATGTATGTGGATAATGACCGATTGGTTTGACATCAATAACTTTTTCTCTATTTTCCCTTCTTTTCTCTCTCATTCTGTATTGTCATGTTGCCCCTTTTAAAATTTTAAAAGAGTCCTTTAATTTGTTATTCCTTCATATTTGGTTTATATTCTTTTGATTATTATTTGTTATATTTGAAATAATTTATAAAATTAAAATTTCTTTTCAATTTCACCCTTTTGATTTTTTTCATCTTTCAAAATTGATCTCCATTCTTTTGATTGCTATTTGTTTTAATTAACATAATTTTTTAGATTGCTATTTTTATAATTTCATCCTCTTTAAGTTTTTGTTTCCTATCAAATTGATCTTTATTTTTTTTATTGCTATTTATTTTTACTTTGGTAAGTTTTATAAATTGATTTTTTTTTCTAATTTCATCATCTAACATTAAATTGGTTGGAACTAAGTTTTTTGATTGAGCTTGGGTCTTGGATTTCACTAGTTGTAAGTTTGAGAGATTAACTCAGGTTTATAAGGTTCGCCCGAGTTTGCTTGATTTTTTTAAAATATTTTTTAAGCTCATGTTTTTACAACTTCATCTTTTAGCATTTATTCAATTGGAGATGAGGCTCCGTTATTTTTATTTATTTGCTTTCTATATAATTTTCCAATAATTTTTAAAATGACTTGGTTATTTTGGTTCTTTTTATTTGTCATTTTTTTGTTGAACTTACTTTGATAAATTTTTTAAATTGATATTTTTATTTTTTAATTTTATCATTCAATATTAGATTGATTGAGAATTAATTCTCCTTTTTAGTTTCATCCTTCAAGGTTGGAGGTTTTTTTTTTTTATATTGGGCTTAATGATTTTCTTCAATTTCCTTTTTATTCGTTTATCTTGGTCCATCACTTAGACAATAAGGTTGGCATGCTAGTCTAAGTTGGCTCGGGTTTTTTTAGAATTGTTTTTTTTAATTTAATATTTGTTATATTTCGTCTCTCAACATCAGGTTGTTTTTAAATTCAGATTTGTAATCCTTTTCGATTTGCTTTCTATTAAGTTATCTTATTTGCATGATTTGGGTTGTAAGATTTGGTTGGCTTGCCCAATTTGCTGGTTGTGTTTTTTGTTTTTGTTTTTTTTTTTAATCTCATTATTCTACATTGGATTTGTTTAGAATTGAACTTTGACTATATTTTTATTTTTTTATTTCTTATCCCGATCTCATGACCTTACTTGTATATTTAGCATGCTCACTGTCGCAGGTGTGCAGTGTCGCGGCGAAAACATCCACCCTCAAAATCTGTTATTATCTAAAAATATGGCAAATGTGGGGAGATAAGGAATTCTTGTCTTTTATTAGTGAAAAAATAGAATGGTTGTCGCTGCCTAGTATTTTGGTTACTAGGAACCCTAACCAGTCTCAAAGATCGGGTACGGGGACTGGTTGCGTAAAGAAAATGTATTAACACCCTAAATACGCCCTACCTAAGGTAAGCTGTATTTTTTTATTGTCTGATAAAATCTAAGATTTTGTCGTGTTTTCTAGTTGTTGGTCCGTCTATGGTTTAAGAAAAGTCCTTCTCGGTAAGGAGATCCTTATCTTATCAGGTAATTCTAACGTCAACAAAAGAATTTAATATCCGGAATACATCTTACGTATAAAGTCGCAACCCCAGATAGTAAAAGAAAACAAAATAATTTTTTAAAATTTTTTGAAATATTGGCCTAGTTCTCATGACTTTAATAAACTGGTTATCAAAACCAAAATGCATGCTAATATATTTTTTTTTGAAATTTCCCTTTGTTGTATGAAAATACAATATGAATTTTTTTATTTTTATTTTTTGAGAAACTTGGCCATATGCATGAAAACAAAACAATTTTTTTTGTTATGTTTTAACGAAAATCGGTATTTTAATATTGGATTTGTATCTTTACAGTATAAAAATACCAACTAATATTGATCAAACTGCAGTAAGATTTTTGAAAAATCATATATTTTTTTAAAATAAATTTTTTAAAGAATTTTTTTTCAGGCTAGGCCCAGCCCGGATCACTGGCCCAAGCTAGTGACCCGACTGGGCAGATAAGAGGCACGCTCAACTACTGTTCAAGTTAGTTATAATTTACTTGAACAGTAAAACATGACAATTAAAAAAAACAAATGCATGCAGTGACATAAACAATGCAACGTGAAGAAAAATGTGTGAAGCTTACCTGGTATCTAAAACAGATGAAGACGATGGCGATGAAACTGCTGGGTAGGATCGGTGGTGACTGGTTCTGGAGATGATGAAAACGATCAACACTAGGTCTTTTTTCTTCTGGTTTTTCTCTCTTTTTTTTTGAAATGATGAAGCCTCTGTATTCTCATCCTCTCCGTCTTTCCCTTCCCTTTTCTTTCTGTTTTTCTCTCCTGTATTCCCCTCTCAGCGGTTCTTGGCGTGGCTGCTGGGATGAAGAAGATGATGAGCTGACAACAACTTTGGCAGTGCTGGTGCGGTTATGATGGAGAATGGTAGTGGCTGCTGGGATGAAGAAGATGATGAGCTAACGATGCCGTTGGCAGTGTTGGTACAGTTGTGATTGAGAATGGCAGCGGTTCTTCCCCTGTTTTAAAACAAGCTCCTCCTTGTTTTCATATCTTTCCCGTCTTCTTCTTTCTCTGTTCCTTTCTGTATTTTTTTTAATCTTTCTCCCTCCCCCTGTTTCCTCCTGTTCTTTTTCTTTCCCTCTCTATCTTGTCTTTTCTGTTTTCTCCCCCCTCTATTCTGCTCTCTGTCTCATTGCTTTTCTCCTCTTTGTATTTCACCTTCTCTGTTTTCTTTCTCCTCTGTCTCGTTCCCCTCCCCCCTCTATGTTCTCTCTTTCTCACGCTTTTTATAGCCCAACGCTGCATGCATTTTTTCTTTTCTGTAACGGTCCTATAATTGAAGCAATCTGCTATTTTTGTTTCTGAAATGGCTCCACCATCTGCTAAAACGGCTTTGAAGAAAGGTGATGAAATAATGCTCTGAAATGGCATTGAAGAAAGGTGAAGAAATAGTGCTCTGAAACGGCGCCGTCTTCCGATCAAAATGGATATTTTTGATTTGGTCCTTGGATGTTTTTACAATTTTGTAATCAAGCCTCCTGGATAAATTGTAATTGAATCCCTTGATTTTAGTGCCTTTTCCGGTTTGTTCCTTGGTTTCGAATTGTTTCAATCAAGTCCCTAATTGGCCATCAAACTTCAATAATTATGCAATTAAGCCCCTGATTTGACCAATAAACTTCAATAATTAGACCCCAGAACTTTAATTTCTTCCAATAAAAGCCTAAATTGACTTAAAAATCAATTTTTCTTACAATCAAACCTTTCCATAAATTCTATTAAACCTTAGATAAAATTTGATTGAGTCCATAAACATCTGATTTTAGACTTTTCTTCCTCAACTTGAATTTTCTTTGTCAACAGGGCTCTCATCAGTCAAAAATATACTGTCAAATTTTAACCTTTTGCATTTTTGAACCTCCTCAACCAATTTTGATCTTTTTCGGAATTCCAACATTCTTTTCTCGCTCCTATTATTTTTGGATTTCTTCCGAATGTTTATATATATATATATATATATATTTGTATTTTCTCTTTTTTTTTGGAACCCAAAAATGGGTAACAACACTCACTAAGGTTGTCTCATGTCATTTTGGTTTTCTTTTAATTGTCTGGAATTTTAGCTTTATTGCCTTTTTCATTTCAACAATCCTTCTTTTTTTAAGGTTCCTATGATTTTGTTTTTTTGTTTAAATTGGTCCATTTACTATTGTTATCTATTCTTTTATTGTTTGATTAAATTATACCATTTTTTTCTTAGTCAAGTCTATATCTTGAATCATGTCTCTCTCTTTCCTTTTTTTATTTTACTTTTTTTAAACATCTTTTTTAATTGATAAAAAGATATTTCGGCCCGTGGCCACAGTCCCATAAATCTAATGATTTCTGAAACATGATAAGTATATTCGTATAGTATTTTTTTTTAAAATAATATAAAATATCTAAATGAGTTGATGCGAACCTCTTGATCATGTAGTCAAGATACCCCTAACAAAGTAGTTAACAACCCAAAAAGCTAAAAATCAGGTTTGATAAAATTTTGATCTAGAGGTAACCCTGTACCTAAGGACTAAAGGTACTAGAAAAAGTCTTGGACCTAAAGATAACCTTGTATCTAAGAACTCTAAGTATACAAATGAAACCACGAAACCAATTAATCTTTGATAAGTCAGTGTACGATTTTTGTACCTGTAAAGAAATATTATTTTGCTACAAACAAACAAAAGAAAAACTCACGTTTATTCTTCAACTTGCTACTGAAAGTTTTAGCTCAAAAAAAATAATATAGTCTCCGCTAACTAACCCTAATGAATCTTTTTTAGGTTGCAAGCTAATGAGATTAAACTAGTAATCAACTAACATAAGTTCAATAATAAAATAAACTCTTAAACAATATCTAACGTTCCAGAATAAACCCAAATTAAAATTAATTATTAATAAATAAATAAATAAATAAATAAAGGTAATACAATCAAAGTCTTCATGTTAAAGTTCCTCCATGTAGCCCGAATCTCTAATTTTCACAAATTCTTGGCAGATTTCAGTCCTCACTTGTAACACATTGTTCTATCTCATCCGAGTGAATTATTGGGCCTACCATATATAGTTAAAAAGATTGATATGTCTAGTTCTAAAAAAAAAAAACTTTAATTGCACCACAATTCCACTTGTAGCTCCATATATGTCTTAAATAGTACATAAAGATCAAGTCTGACAGATTCATAAGATTCTTTTAGTAACTTCGATTCTCTAAAGTAATATGTTTCCAAAGTTCATTTGACTTCAAAAATTACCATGATATGGTTCTATATGTCTAGTATCTTCCTATAAAGTTTCAACTCGATTCGATGTACGGTTTGAGAGATATGTTTGATATTGCAAAACTGGTTAACATACATTTTAAGGCCAAACTAGAATATAACTTGGTTCGTATCATCATCCCCTTCTTAAAAAAGATTCAACCTTGAATATGTATCATGGAAAACTTCTTATAATATTAAAAAATCAGTATCAAACCAAAGAATAGCATCAACATCAAAACCAAGAAGAATTTTGTTAGCAAAGAAGGTCCTTATGATATACAAGCTTTCCTTTCAGCAATCTTCCCTTTCTTCAATTTAAGTTGCTCCTCATATATTTGCTTAGGTGTTAAAGTTATAAGAGTTATAGGTCTTCCATTCATCTTAAAGGAATAACTATTTGTCACTCCATCATGCATAACTCTCCTATTATATTATCATGGTATACCAAGTAACAAATGACTAGCTTGCGTTGGCACAACATCACATAACACCTCATCGCAATATTTACCAATAGAAAAGGCAACCAAAACATGCTTATTCACTTTCACTTCACACCACTGTCATTCAAGCACTGTAATTTATAAGGTATGTGATGTTTGGTAGTGTGCAAGCTCAACATTTTTACCAATTCAGTATTAGCTACATTAGTGTAACTACCATCATTTATAATTATGCTAAATACCTTATTCTGTACATGACATCTCATGTGAAATATGTTTTCCCTCTAACCTTCTGAATCATCAACTTTGACATGCACATCTAGTGCTCTCCTCATCACAAGTGTCTCGCCCTCAACCAGAAACTCAACACAAACATCATCAACATCCTCTAATGGTGACATCTTCTTCTCTTCATCCTTTATATCAGTCTCAACCTCATTATTATATTTCATAAACATGACCTTTTTATTTGGACACTAAGAAGCAACATGGCCAAAACCCAAACAATAAAAACATTTAATGTCACGATTATAAAAGGTAAGAGTAACATTGTTACCTTTAACAACAACTAAGATGTCTTTCTTCTTTCTATGGTATTCAGCCTTACCATTCTCATTTAGTTGTGATAGACCACACCCGATATTAGCCTTCCAATTGGGTCTCCAAGATGTCGAATGGCCTAATAGTTGGCTTTATCGAATGGTACCCTTCTGTTTAAGTTATTTCTCTACCTTCACGACCATATACATCATCTTCTTTAACTTTATATAATGATACAATTTCACAATATGAACTCTATCACAATTAAGGTCATTCATGAATCTAGCCATAGTAGCCTCCCTATCGTTCTCAACATTAGCTTAAATCATAGTAAGTTTTATCTCCTTGAAGTACTTATCAACACTCTTTATATCTTGACTCAAACTCTGCAACCTTTGATACAAGTCTCTATAATAGTGGCTAGGCACAAATCTCCTCTTCATAAAGAATTTTATCTCATCCTAAGTATCAACCCACCTCTCATAATTCCTCTTGTAGTTTGTCATTAACTAACCCCACTACATAATGGTATATTCAATTAAAGCAATCACAACAAGTTTGACTTTTTTAGGTTTCAGATAATTGTGACACTAAGAAATCTACTCTATCTTCTTATTTCATTCTAAATGAACTTCTAGATCATTCTCCCCATGAAAAGCTAGTATTTTCAGCTTAATTGTACCTAATCTCCACCAAACTCAACATTACAATCCTGATACCTATAACTACCTCTTTAGCTAAAATTATCACCATATCTTTCTCCTCCAAACTGATGATTTGTTGCTGTTCAAAACGCTCCCCATGTCCCATGAAAACATCTTCAAAATCAATATCACTCATGCCCACATTATCAGCCACAAATTCATCCACATCAGTGTTAACTCGCCTAACAACCATCCTAACATTAAGTTCTTTTTGCTTAGGCTTATTTTGAACCCCACCATGATTATTAGCATATTGCCTCTCCAACCTATCCAATCTATCTCCAAATTCATTGGTCATCTGATCCATACGCTGATTCATAATGCTTAACTGAGTTATAATTCCATTGTCTCATCTATGTGTTGCCATATTATTGCTTGAGTACAATATCTTTGAATATGAAAATTGTTTAGTTGAGAAGAAATATATATTCCTCACGCACTCTCTCACGTGTTTACATTCCTTTCGTGTTTCACTCAAATATGCTCGCTGTGTCTTTTTCCTCTTATCTCACCTTTCTTCAGCCTTTGCAAACATGATTTCAACACTAAATATAATAGACTTAGCAGTGTTTTCAAATATGTGTGTATGACTTAGGAAGCAAGAAAAATATGAAAACAAGCAAAGATGAAACTACAATTATAATTTTAAGAGTAACAAGCGAATTTGTATGAAAAAATGATGTTTTTGAAGATGGGAAAGAAAACAGATACAAAGGTTATAAAAAAATTTAAATGACACCTAAATATATCAATTATGATGTCATTATACAGTCAAAATTGAAAAATAACATAAGCGAAACAAGTTTGAATTGTTGATGCGAATTAGACTTGTTATGACAAATTCCAATCCTAAATTTAGTTTTTATAGCAAAATAACTCCAAATGACCTTAAATTTTATATGGGATGCTATTAGTACCTTAAAACCTAGTATATAAATTTTGAGAATTTTCTAAATTTGTATGACTTAAATTCCCTTCTGATATGAATATGACCTGTTACGATAAATTTTAATCCTGACCTTGGTTACTATAGAACATGATCTCTGAATGAGCTCAAGTTTGATATGGGATGCTATTAGGACTTCTAGAACTAGTATATAAAATTTTAGAACTTTATGAATTGGTTTGATCCAAATTATCCAATGTTTGTGTACTGTGACAGATTCAACAAAAGTGACTTTTGAAGGTTATTTTCTGTTTTTTACTTTTTATGATAATGATATATACTAAGACAGAAACAAACTAAAATAACGCCTCTTTTTTTTTAAGAACCCTAGTCACAAACTACTAAGCTCTAAACACGAAATTATCAAAAATCGAATCAAAGACAACTACAGCTAAAGAAGCTAAAACTAACAATAAGAAAATAAAGGATATAACCTGATTTTAGAACCTAGCTCTGATACTAACTGATGCAGACCTCTTGATCATATGGTCAAGCAACTCTTAATAAAGTAGATAACAACTCGGAAAGCTAAAAATCAGGTTTGATAGAACCCTGACCTAGAGGTAAGCATATACTTAAGAACCATAAGTATTGAAAAAAGTTTTGGACCCAGAGATAACCTTGTATATAATAACTCTAAGTATATGAATGATACCACGAAGCCAATTAATCTTTGATAAGTTAATGTATGATTTTTGTCCTTGCAAAGAAAGATTATTTTGCTAAAAACAAATAAAATAAAAACTCACGTTTATTATTCAACTTACTATTGAAATTTACAGCTAAAAAAACATAATATTACCTAAAGGTAAGCATGTACCTAAAAACAATAAGTATTGAAAAAAGTATTAGACCTAGAGACAACCTTGTATATAATAACTCTAAGTATGTGAATGATACCGCGAAACCAGTTAATCTTCGATAAGTCAATGCATGATTTTTGTCCATGCAAAGAAAGATTATTTTTCCAAAAAAAACTGACGTTTATTCTTTAACTTGTTGCTGAAATTTGTAGCTAAAAAAAAACATAATATAACGTCCTTTAACTAACCTTAATGAATTCCTTTTGAGTTGCAAGGAAATGAATCTAAACTAACAATCAACTAACATAAATCCAATAATGAAATAAACCCTTAAACAATATCTAATGAGTTTGAATAAACTCAAATTAAAAATAATTATTCAACATTAAATAAATAAATTAAATTAAATAATAAAAATAAAGTTTTCATGCTAAAATTTCTTCACATAGCCTAAATCTTCAATTTTCACTTATTATTGACAGATTTTAGTCATGACTTCAAATACGTTATTCTTTCTTTTCTTGATGAATTAATAGGTCAACCATATATTTTTAGAAAGTGTGAGATGTCTAGTTTCTAACCCAACTTGAATTGCAGTAAAATTTCAACTGTAACTCTAGATATATTTCAAACAGTACATAAAAGTATAATTTAACAGATTTAACAAGATTTGTTTAATAATTTTAACTATTTGAAATAATATGTTTCTAAACTCCATTTGACATGAAAATTTATCAAAATATAATTTTATGTGTCTAATGTCTTCTATAAAATTTCAGTTTAATTTAATATATTATTTAAAATATATGTTTGATATAAAAAAAAACTAATAAGTAAATATTTTAAAATTAAATTCGGGCATGACTTGTTATGGATAATTAGCTGTTGAGGACACACCATCATAGTAATTAACCCTTTTACAAGTTCTTTTCGCCTAAATATGTTCTCATTTTTGTACTTTATCTGGTTTATCAAAATATGTTATAAAACTCCAATAAACCATCCATTTATCACTTCATCATTCCTTACAGGCAACGGAGCCGTCAGCAAGGGCATTTCAGTCAATTCCTACTCAGCCTTCCATCTCTTCCCTCCCCAGACCCGCCCTCCTCCTCCTCCTCCTCTACTGTTGTCAACCTCTCTCATATATGGAAAACGAAATTTCCAATTCTACCGCTAACACCCTCCCCAGCGATCGTATCAAGCTCAACGTTGGAGGCAAGCTTTTTGAAACCACAATATCCACGCTCCAATCGGGTGGTCCGGATTCACTCTTATCCACTCTCTCGACCCGACCTGGCCATGACCCGATTTTCATTGACCGAGACCCGGAGATTTTCTCCGTCCTCCTTTCTCTACTCCGCTCCAACCGTCTCCCCTCCACTGCACGCCGTTTCTCTAAGCAAGAACTCGCCGACGAGGCTCTCTACTACGGCATTGATTCGCACATCCGCGACGCCATCTCTCCTCCTCCTCTCTCTGGAATTGATGCTTCAATCGTCTCCACCATCTGCCCCGCCTCTGACGGCCTCGTATCCTCATTCACCGCGGCCACAGACGACGGCTCTGTCTGCACTGCTCACGGCGGCCAAATCTCCTTCTACGATCACAACCTAACCCACCTCTCCACAGTCCGTACGCACCTTGAAGATATTACCTCTATCCGCCACGTATGGCCCGATGTCGCCGCCGTCGGTTCAGAATCCGCCGCGGGGATCCATTTCTACAATTTCTCCACCGCACGTTACATCGAGTCAATTCACTGGACTGACTCGACCGATCCGAGAATCTACAAAGCGCGAGTCAGCTCAATCGCTGACTCATCAAGTCAAATCTTTGCCTCCTTTGACTGTCCACACAGAGAGAACTGCATACTATCAATAGACAAATCAACGCTTCAGATCTCATCAGAGATCACGAGACAATCGGGGGGCGCTTCCAAGAACACCGTCCCCGGGAAGCTGACGTGGCTTCCGGAGACCGGCGCATTAATCGGATCGGCGGTTACATGTGGGGCGTTTGGTTATTCAGGATATATTAGAATGTGGGACCCACGGAATGGGGAGGTGATTTGGGAGACGAGTGAGCCAGGTTCGGGACGAAGCAGCAGGTTCGGAGATTCGTTTGCGGACGTGGACGTTGACGTGGGTGGGTTGACGTTGTTTAAAGTCTGCTCGAAGTCTGGTGATTTAGCGGTGGCAGATTTGCGCAAGTTAGGGGATGATCCGTGGGTCTATATTAACGAGAAGAACCCTAGCATGAGATTTATTGGTGGTGCCAGTAATAGTGTGCTACATTGTTACAAGAGCCAGGTTTTTGTAGGAAGAGATGGGAGTTTAGAGGTTTGGTCAAAAGAGAATAACGGAGTTGGAGAGGGGTTGTATAGGAGAAATTTTGTGGATAAAGTAGAGGATTCAAACAGAGGGGTGATAAGGAAAATTGAAGGTGGCGGAGATAGGTTGTTTGTTAGTAGGGAAAATGTTGAGGGTATTGAAGTGTGGGAAAGTTCTTATTTTTCTGGTGCAATTTTGGTTTAGTATGTGCTAGTTTAGTATTATTGAAGTTAAAATGGCACTGGGTTTTCTCAGATACTAAAGAATCCGATGATCTGCAGCTGCTGTAATTGGTGGCTTTCAGGATATCTCACTGGTATGTGTTGGCCTTTGTGTTCATTTTTTGCCCTTGAATTTTACAATGATACGTATTTCTTAGGACTGGCAGCAATAGAATGGAGAAAGAATTGTCTTTTGCAATAATATCTGATTACGGCCCATGGAATATGTATTTGGTCTGTTCATGCTCATAGGAAAATAGTGTAATGGAAACCTTTTTGTTGGCGACTTGAAATGGGCAATTGCTGACATTTTCTTGTTGCTCTATTTAACTCATCTTTTCATGTACTAGCAATTTGAACTTTTGATCTCAGATTGTGGGACTGTATATATAATGATTATAGAATTTAAAGACACCATTTTTGTTCCCAAGAACTCAAATTTCCCCTCTCTCGGCTCCCATGCTCTCAACCCAGTAGAAGATGTTAGTGGTAAGAAAGATCTTTTCTTGAAAGACAATTGAGAATGTATTCAATGAAAAGTTAAACAAATCTCGATTTGTAGTTGCTAATATGTGATTATCGTTTGGTTGGTTGTCTGTTGAGTATGATAATTTGGTTAAGAACTGATCCTATTCACCCCGAGATTTCTCTGACTATGTAACTATCTCGAACAAAAAATTTGCATCCGATCTTTCTGAAGTTCTCCGCGAGAAACTCTGGCATGAGACAAGATACAAAACATGCAAGGAGTTGTTGAAGATGCCTGACCTTTGTGAGCAACATGAGAAGGACAGCTTGTTTTTGAGATCATGGTGTTTGACTACTTGAAACCTCGGCATTTTTCTCCAGATCGTGTTATGGAGAGAATCAGACTTTGACTGTGAACTTGATGCATAGATGCACAAACCCGATGATATATAATAGTTGAGAAAATGTAGGCGTGAAATTGAATACAACAGTGATGATAAAGTTGGAGGTGTTGGCGTTACCTGCGACATTTTTCTTAATAAATAATGCAATTTGTGAGTTTTCTTTTGTGAGTTTTCTTTCAATGCCTCTGAGAGATCATATTTTAGGCAAATTCAGGGGGGAAATAGCGTCCTTCTTGGCTGTGAAACCAAGCCCTTCATTAGTTATTGCTAGTTTGCTGGTCTCGATTTGCTGTGGATTTGATATAAAAAAAAATGTGTAACCAACGTCAATGTAAGAAAAATTCTATTGTAAATTCAAAATTTGAAGCATGATCGATGTTTCTATGTGCAAATAAATTTTGAAAAGAGATTAATATTAACAAAAGACTAGATCAAGACAACTGGCCATGTTCTACAGTGAGCTTTTAAAGTTTAGTTTATTTATTTATATAGCGACATTTTTTTATCTATAAAAAGAGTAATAATTTAGATTTTATTGAAAAAAAAAATTGCTAGCATGCCTTTTATTTTTTTATTAATATTTGTTACCTCTAATTCTTTTTATTCTTCGGTGTTATTCATTTAATAAATAAATAAAAAACAATAAGAACAAACATTAAAAACAATTGTGCTATATAAAACCTCTTTATCTATTAACGTGATCAATTGTTTTTGGTAATTTTGTATTAGAAATTTTATTTTGTTGGACAACATCTTGACATAATCATAAAAGCATATCTTGATTTAAAAAAAAAATTCCTACGCAAATATATTAAAAAAACATAAGAATATTGCTAGTGTGTTGTTATAAGAAACTCTTTGGCAACATTATTAATCTCAAAGGTTAGCACAGAGATCTCTTGACCTAGCTCCTTGAACACAATGGAGATAGTTGAAAAATTAGAGTCCAAGTTTTTGGATGCTAAAAACTCATTTTCCAACTCCTTTCACCTGAAAATACCCCAACAACCTTGATAAACTCATTTTCAAATCTAAATCACCAAAAAATCACTTAAAATAGTAAAAACAATCAAATTTAAAAACTCTATAAGAGCTCAATCTACTTTTTAAGCATGTTTACCAAGAAACATTGTCACTGAACTCCTCTAAAAAAATTGAATTTATTGACTCCAAGAATGATTTTTTTATTGTTGGAGTGTGGTCAATTTTTTTTTTATTTATCCTATGTTGTTTTCCCATGGATTGATATGTAAAGAAAATTAAGTTTTGGACTAAGGTGCATAATTGTCGAAACTAATTATTTGATTTGTGTTTCGGCACAAGTCGAGTAATTTTTTTTTCAGTAAAAAAATAAATATACAAACTTTTCTAATGTGTTTTTTTATATAAAAAAAATTTCAATCATAAATCAAAATACCTATACACATATTTAATTAAATAAATTGATATTTGATCAAAATATAATTAAGATTAAAATATTTGATCTTGTAACATGAGCTATGCACTTGCGTTTAATAATTTTTTTTTTTAGAATAAAATTTTTATTTAATTAAACAATTATCTTTGCCAATAAAGATAAAACAAATCATTAAAAAAAAACAAATTTAATAAAACTAAAAAACTTAACTATCAAACAACTCAATGTTGAATGATGAAACAAAAAAAAAAAAAACCAAAAGCAATGAAAAAAAGATATTAGTCAACCCGCTAACCCCGCGACCATAAAAACAAGATTAGGATAGCTCTATATAAAGGAAAATAAAAACAAAAGCATGAAAATCAATTCTAAAAAATCAAATATTGAAGGATGAAGTTGAAAAAAAAAACCTAGAAAAAAAAATCAAAGTTAACTCATGTTAACATTCAAAACTTGTAACCGTGGTCATGAGGCCGAGATTGACTGTATAGAAGGCATACCTAAAAAAACAACGACGAAAAATTCTCAATAAAAATATATTGAATGATGAAATTAAAAAAAAATTAATTTAGAAAAATAAAAGAAAAAATAGATATGAGTTAACTCGCTAACTCTACGATCATGAGCATAAGATTGAGATAACTCCACAAAAAAGAAATTGAAAAAAACAAGCATGAAGACCAATTCTAAAAAATCAAATGTTGAAGGATGAAACTGAAAAATAAATCAATTTTACAAAGGAACCTATAAAAACCAATGATGATGGGGAAAATTGAAAAACAAAATCAATAATAAAAAAAAATAAGGACCAAATTAAATATAAAAAATAAATGATACGACACCTTCATACTTTGACAAAAAAAAAGAGAGATAAAAGAAGAAGAAGAAGAAGAAAAAAGCTCACCAGAGCCAAACATTGTGCCACATTACATACGCATCATATCACTAGGAAGATGGTGTCAACATGCTTTCAACACCACATGACCCAACATGCGTTGTCCATATGACGCGACCAATGTCCACTTATTGGCATGTGAGTGACACACACTAACCATTTTTTTTATTAATATTTTATATTTTAAAAAGATCAAATTATTCCTTAGTCAACACGAGTGTAAAAAAAACAAATGTAAAAGATAAAAAACCCTTGTAAAAAAGCTTTAAATTTTTTGATCTCGATGATAGTTAAGTAATTTCATTATGCATAAAAAGCACCTTTTTTATGAATATAAAAAAAAAAGAGTAAAAGACAAAAAAACCATCTGTATTATTTTTTGCTTGATAGGTTATTTTAGTCATTGCACGGTTCTCAAATAATGTAAAAAAATCAATTTGACCCCTTGAATTTAATAATGACCAATGTATCCTTATAAAAAAATATTTTACCCCAAAATAACTAGTTAATTTGATGGTTTTTAAAAGGATAAAATGAGATTTTCAATGTAAATTACTATAGTGAAAACCCATACATTTCAGAGTTTCTTTATAATAAAGGGATAAAAAGAAATTGCAAGGAATCCAAGGCAATTTGTTTTTAATAAAAGGTGCTGACAACACAGTATCAGGGTTGCATGTTTGTTCAATTGCCTAATTTGATCCCTAGTCTCTCTCTCACGTTGGAAGGACTTGGTTTGAACGCTACCTGTCACCTCTTTGGCATGAAAACTTGCATTACGACAATTTTTTGGAAGGTAATTTTTGTCCACTAAGTTTGCTTTGACATTAACTTTCATGGTTCAAGTCTTTTGTGAGAGTAATTTCTTGGAAAAGTACCATTCGGAGCTATACAAATGGATAGCATCTTAAATATGAACTTGGTCGTGATGCTAAGACAATTTTATTAAAAATAAATTGAATAAAATTATTGATCTTAATTATCAAATAATTTAATATTAAAAAGTGAAACTGAAAAAAATTAATTTTAGAAAAGTAACAAAAAAATTCAAGTCAACTGGTTTAATTTACTAACCCAACGATCATGGACATGAAATTGGAATGAACTCATAAAAATAAAAGTGAAAAATAGAGCATGAAGGACAATTTCTAATATATCAAATGTTGAATGATGAAAATAAAAAAAATAAAAAGGACCTAAAAAAAGACTAAAATCAACCCGTGTTAACTTTCAAAACTCATGACTTAGAACATGAGTCTAAAAAATTAATGAAGCAAGATTCTCAATCAATAAAATATTGAATAATGAAATTAAGAACAAAATCTAATTAGAAAAAGGCTAAAAAAATAATCAAAAGAATGTGGAATAAATTTGATTTATAAACTATGTGAAATCAAATGACGATGGATAAAATTGAAAAAAAAATAAAAAACCAAATAAAAAACAAAACAAATATAAATAAAAAAGTAAGGATCAAATTGGATACAAAAAATAAATTACCAACATCTTTGTATTTTGACAAGGATATAAGAGATAAAAGTAAAAGGAGAATAAAAAAGTTCAACGAAGCCCAATCGCCATGACCACCATGAAAACCGCGTCGGGATGCTTCCAACGCTGCTATGAAAGGTGGCGTATAACCACTAAACGATGCCGCATGTGGTGATCAAAAGGCGTGGGAGTCATCCATGCTTCTTTTAATAATATTTATTTTAAATAAATTATCAATTCACGTGAAAGTGAGCTTGATTATAACAAAAATAATATCAAATTGAAAAGACAAAAACACTTGAAAAGAGAAAAAAAATACTAAAATGCCTCTAAAAATTAGTTTAGTTTTTTCTTTATTGCTTTGAAGAGCATTTAAATCATTTTAATATATTAAAAAAAATAAATTTATTTAAATCAATATAATAATAATCAAGGAGTTACAAGAAAAAAAAAACCGTGTTGCCACCATAAGAAAGGTAATTGGTTTTTTGTTGAGAAGTGCAAAAACTTTTTTGCACAGTACTCATCTCATTTAGGTTTTTGGATTTTTGTTAATGTGACATGGAAGGAAGGAGAGGCTTGCCATTTTCACGTAAACAAAACAGGCAAGACATGCATATAAAGACTCCATAACAGCCTCTGGCAATATTTATAGGTGGTTTTTGGCAGAGGTTCTTCCCATCACAGTCCTGAGAAACAGCCTCTGGCAATATTTATAGGTGCAAAAGATTAATCCGTCCACTTATAAG
>Ga0325410_1003821_pt1 | contig 16964 bp, 11 predicted proteins | sample PopdelMetagenome_16_FD_206182 | JGI IMG/M metagenome (GOLD analysis project Ga0325410, IMG submission 206182) | Populus deltoides microbial communities from Bellville, Georgia, United States - Xylem-PdIQD-R3 | ecosystem: Host-associated > Plants > Phyllosphere > Stem > Wood/Secondary xylem...
GCAATTAAGTAACGATAGGTAGAGCCAAGTCTAAGAAGAGATCTAGTAAAATACTATAATTTTTAAATTTTTTCAAAAATTTCACGAGACCTAGTTCTATAGAAGGATCCCAAAATAAAGCCATGAAGATGATGTTTGAGCCAGTTTTATTATTTTTTTCTTGGTTTTCCTAGATTTTATATTATTTCCAGATTTTATATTGGTTTTCCTTTTCATTTAGGGATCGTGATTTTCCTTGTTAAGGTTGCTATCAGACCTCAGACCTCAGACCTATTTAAAGACTTGAAACCACGTAGAATTTTCCTTTTTTTTTTTTTTTTTGCTGGATCTAAGTTCTTGTTACTTTTATTAAAAAAAAAGAAACACACCCACACAAAAATAAGATGATTGCACGTTAACAAACACGTCAGAAAGATTTCCAAAATTGAAAAATGTCCTCTTGGAATGATTTGACCTCATACCAGAACATGCCTAAAAAATGTGTTCTGTAACGTAATCTTAGCTTACACTTGATCACTCAAAATATATATATATCTCAACTTGCATTAAACGTTCTCCCGGTGGATACCTACCCCCCACAAACAATCCACATCTCAGTCGAACACAGATTATAGATACTGTCGTGTGCCATACAGGATATTGTCACAACCAATTTCTTGAGCAGAAAGGTCTGAGCAAGCTGGACGCGGCATTCTGCAATGTAAAGCCTTGACTGGTTGTGATTTCCTCCACCTTGTCGGCCTTGATTGTGATCTTTTGTTTACTATCATTTTTTAATTATAAATCAACTCTGAGAAATCTTAAGATTATGTCCGATAAGAGAATTGAGATTATGCATCAAGAGAAAAATATACAAACAAAAACAAGAAAGACTTGATGCAAGTTGATAAGATTACGTTCAAGAAATAAAAAATATGCAAGGTGAGGCTACAATGATAATAAAAATGGTGTATATCAAACTCATAAAAAAAAATTATCATGAGTTTGAGGAGATATATTAAAAAAATTAAAGTAAATATTATTAATTATTTTCTAATCAATAAAAAAAAATCAAATAAGTGAACAACTCTAATCCTAGACAATCAAGAAATTATTTCAATCATCTAATTAAATGAGAGATGAGCAAGCATATGTTTTATAATTTATTTTATTTTTGTATGTGTCTTACGGCTATATAAACTCTATACGTTGAATGTAATTAATATCTCAAATTATTCCTTCTCTACTCTAAATTTCTTTCTAATCATGGCCTAAAAATATACAGATCACGCTAATTCACTAACTTTGCTGATCGATCAATCTTCTGGACAAGCTTCTGAAAGCAATTGATGGTTTTATGTTCATAAGAAGAAATTGTATAAATCACAGAAATCATGAAAGGCACTAACTCAAAATTATTAAGTACATCCAGCAATCAATTGGATTGCAACTGTGGAGAAATTTAGAATAGAAAATAATATTATTACTGGTGTAAATTCAATTCATGTAGAGTTTATATAGCCATATAATAAGATAAACAAAAAATTAAAATAAAATAAAATATAAAAAATATGCTTAATCATCTCCTTTAATTAGATCATTGAAATAATTTCTTGATCCATGCACATTACGTTAATCCATCCTCCTATGGTCCCGTATCCTGTGTACGGGAAAGATCTATTTCTCTTTTTTTTCCAAAGCTGATAGATATATTGCAGGCAGGTGTAAGATGGTGGGAGAAGATCTTTTTTGTATACAAGGACAACTGGAAAAAACCATGGTCACTGATGGCTCAAGGATTCAACTCACCATCAAACCTATGATGCCAGCATTTAACAGCTATCATGATAAGATTCAAGTCATGGCAATATTTGCTGCAAGAGGTTGACAGGTGCAGATCAGATACGTACGGTAGGTAGCCTAAAAGAACAAAATTCACATTGTTGATGGCAAACCAATCGAAAGGATGTCTCTTTTCATTTCTGGGATGGAAATTGATGAAGATTTTCGCAACCTGAGTGAGTATGTAATCCATGAATCATCAGAGATTGTTGTGTTCCTTGAAACCATGAATCGAATAAGGGGATGAGCCTCCCAAGAGAAAGCTAAGTATTGTGGTGCAAACTCCATCTTGTCAGCTTAATGCAGCATGAATTCCTTTGGAAATGAAGGACTCGTGTACTGTTAATAGCACAAGGCAGCTTCTTTTGAGCAGAGAATTTCTCCCCTAAGACGATTATTTGTTCATAAACAAGCAAAGGATCGTGAGCGGAGATTGTAGCCTCAGGTGGCATGGTCTTGAAAATGATGATTCCCTTTATGTGTTAAAGGGTACAGCTAGCCGCAGTGGATTCTGAGTTGCTGTATGTTCTGCAGTTATGGTTGCAGATCAAGCCCATGTTAGTGGAAATTCCAAGTAGAGGTTTCCTATTTTCTTTGGTCTCGTTAGTTTATTACTGCCAGAGGAATATTGTCCCCTGCTATTAGTTCCACAAAATTTGAATGCTGTTTGAATTCTAGCCTTTTCAGCATCAGATTAGTAACTAAAGTAGCTATCATGGTCTGTTCTGTTGATTGAGGTTAAATGAAACATGCATGCCTGTCACTATCCGTATCCTTTTTAATTTTTAAAGTTATTGGTTTCAATTATTTGATGTTCTCAGTTCATGTATTAATTTCAAATGTTTGATGTTCTATTTACTTCAAATGTTTCAGAAATAAAAAAATTATACTAAGAGAATTAATTCTCTCTTTATTTCCATAAAAAAAACAAATCATTCTCTCTTTATCATCATAATCTTAACCATTAATATGCATATTGTAAATGTAATGATTTATAGTATTAAAAATTAATGTCAATGATTTGAATGTGATTCAATAGCTAATGAAGGAGATTTAACATCAACCCTATTTGATTCTTTATATATATATATATATATATATATATATATATATATATATATATATATATATATATATATCGTGGACACACTCTTGTACGCCATCTACTGGTAAGTAGCCACTTTCAAGAACCAAACCACAGAGGAGCGTCTACCAACGCTAGAATTCAAATCAGGAATGTCTTTATGTACTCCCTGGTTAATTCCTTACCACTTGACTACTGGATACCAAACCCTACTTGGTTCTTGGGAGTAGAATAACAGGAATGTGAATTGAAGGGGGAAGAATGTGATTCTCAAGAACATCGATCTCTCAACATATAAAAGGAGAACTAAAAAATCTCAGATGGCTCTAGGAAAACAAAACACAAGAAAATTTTTGTTGCTTTATTGATAAAAACATATTTTGGAAAGGAGAAAACCTTATTAATCCTATCAACTAACATTTTGCTATCATTATTTCATACAACAGCATAGTTTATGCTTCAAGCTCCTTATACTACACTGTACTATTTAGCATTTTCTTTCATCTGCTTGATGAAAAACATACAAGACTGGTAAATTTCATCTCCTTTTCGACACCGAATTTCGCCGAAGAAACTATGCCTGCTCCAAGAAAGAATGAGGCCAGGTGAAAACCAAATGATCAGTAGATTCATCATGATTATCAACCGGAATATCGAAGAAGAGGTAGATATGAGATCCATCTTGAACCCCACAATCAACTAAAGCTGCCCCGTCTCCTTCTTCATTTATCAGGTGTCTTCGTTTGTTACTGAGAAACAGGATCAAACGATCTTGAGGTAGTTTCTGCTGTGCCTCAATCTCTTTCTTAAGATCTGCAACCGTGGCATCATTGCCCACTTGAATGTAGAAAAGGGTTCCTGTCAAAATCTCCACCACCACCCTCATTGTAAAAGCCAAAGCTTTCTGATCATTTACTTCGGATGTTACTTAAAATCTCATTCAAGAGGAAGAAAAAAAATGGAGAGAAAGAGAATTAGGCAACCTTGTATGACATGAAAGGTGTTAACGTCTGCTGCATTGTCGCGAGTTAGTTTGTACTACGTAGCATGCTTATGTTATGAGTTCGAATGAAATGTTACGTGCCTTTTTATACGTATGCAAGGAAGCAAATTTGTGCGTGGACTCTTAAAATAATAATAATTAAATAAAATTTAAAGAAAAGATAATATAAAACTACAAATCGTATAGGATTCTGTATATAAAATTAGATATTTTATGTATCAAAATTATTAAACACAGCCGTATTTATAACCGAATTTAGAATCCAATCATAAATTAAAAAGATTAATTTAAATAAATCAAAATGATATTATTTAAATTTTATTTTTATTTTTTTAATACACGCATGGACTCTTAAAATAATAATAATTAAATAAAATTTAAAGAGAAGATAGGTATGGCATGGACCATATATGTTTAATGTATTCTTTAAATGATGACGTGACTGTTATGATATGAATATTAAATAATGATATGGTATTTAAGTAATTATGTGGCAGTTATTAACTACCCTCCATTTCATTAAATATTTTTGAAAAATATAAAAAACAAATATTATATATATATATATATATATAATATTAAAATGTCAAGTTTTAATATATTGGGCCTGTGGATTATATATATAATCCAGGCAAATCAAGCTAGCAAATTCTAGTGATTCCATTCTTACTTCAGTTTTGTCTTGTGCCTATAGGATGTTAGTTTGGGCCTATGGCTACTTTAAGGCTTTCTCAAAAACATTTGGAACGCAATCTAGCAGTAGAAACAGCCCACAAGGTAAGAACGACGTGGCCCACAAACAAATCACAATTAGAATATTCTAGACCCTCGAGCAATCAGAGCCCAAAAAAGCCTAGCTATAAAACTGGGCCGAAGTGGCTTATCAACCCAGTATTTGGCAAGGTGATGCAGATAGAAGCACAAATGAAAAGACAAGAGACAAGAAAAACAGAGGTAGTGTTTGTTTTGATTTTTTTTTAAATCAATATTTTTTTAATGTTTTTAAATAGTTTTGTTATGCTGAAGTTAAAAATATATTTTAAAATTATATTTTAAAAACTTAAAAAAATATTATTTTGATTTATTTCTAAATTTTAAAAATAACACTTACCACAATATAAAATACAACTTGAGTCCAAATCTCACTTTTAAATATAAACTTTAATAGGAGTTCACATGAACAATATAGGAAGGAAAATTATAATCCCCGAATTAAAAAAAACCAATAAAAAATTCAAAACTAATATAAAATCTAGAAAAAACAAGAAAAAATAACAAAATTGACTTAAATAACATCTCTGAAACCTAATTTAAGATCTTTCAAAAAATTGGGTGTTCTATAAAACTGAACAATTGATCGCTTAAAAACCATAGTATTTTAATGTTACTTTGTTGCTCTAAAACAAATAGATTTTTTTTTAGAATTACTCTAGCCTACTAATTTATAAATGTATTTATCGGTCACTTGACAACACTTCCCCACCATATTATCAATTCAATAAAAAAAGTAATTTAATTTTTTTTATTAAAACAAAAATTAATTTAGAATTTTCCTTAAAAGAAGTCAAAACTTGAATCGTGGTCAATCCTGGATTTACTACTTGAGTAATGGATTAAATTGAAACTTTGGTTATGCTTTATATTCTCAAACCGAAAACCCAAGGCATCAGGAATGCCCCAAGTTTCCTTTTATATGGATACCGACCCAAAGAAGTTTGTGCGGTCAACAGATCTTCTCTCACTTTAATAATCATAATCACCGACGAAAGAAATCCCATTTTCTAACTTTATATAATCAAAACATCGACACCGTTAAATTCTAGAACCCAGCAATCTCAACCGTAGAAACACCCCACAAGGCAAAAACCGACTTCGTCCACAAACATCATCACCGTTAAATTCTAGACACTCAAGCAATCAGAACCGTATATAAAAATAGACAATGACAAATAAAAATGATGTCTTTAAAGCATTGTTGTGAAACTATATTTATTAAACCCAAATTAATCCAGCAATTAACTTGGTGGCTGCACCGATTTAGATGAGGTAAAAGACTGGAAATGATAAAAATCTGATAAACTTGGTTGATTTCCTAATAAAACTTGAGATTTTTTTTTATAAATGTGTTTATATATATATATATATATATATATATTTTTTGTAAATAATCATCTCAATCAAGTTTTATTGGATTGCTCGGCTAAGAGTTAAGCCGACAAGTTAGGTTTTTATCCATTTTAATCTTTTATCTTATTTAGACCAGTCGAGTTGCTAGATTTCAAGTCAAACTGACAGTGTAATCCGGGTTTGATACCTATGGCTGTCGTAACTTTAATGATCTGCCAGATTCACCGGAACCTAGTGAAACCCGAATATTTTTTTTTCATGAAATTTTAATGATAAACGACGCCATTCTGATTTAGGGATAAAAATCCTGACTTCCCACTCCAGTTCCCAATCTGTTTTCTTTTTACCTCGTAATTTAGGGCCACAACCTCATCAGCACCTCCTGTAATATCTCCTCTTACTCCTCCAGTTAATTCGTTAGTGATGGGAAGTCCAGACTCAACCTTTCCCTCTATCCCATCAGGGGAACCAACTGCTAGATCAACCATGGCACTGATATCTCTGAAAATACATCATCCACTGGTCCAGGGGTTTAAACATCGGTGCTGCAGTTGCAATAGGCCTTGTGGCTGGGTTTTTTTGTGTGATTCTTGGTGGGGTAATTTGGAAAAGATAGAAATAATTCATATAGAGAAACAAGGGAGATTGAAGATCTGCTTTTTGGGGTTTGGTGAGATGGGATCGGGAACAGGGAGAATGATGTGATTGTGGATGATGGAGATCTAAGCGGTGGTGTAGGATTATTAAATAGCAAGGTGTTTAGAGGGTAAGCTTCATGTTTAAAGTGGTTACTAATAATGGGATTGAGGACTAGGTTCAATGTTTCCACAATTTCATTCGGATATTTTAAAAAGTTTGGATTTTTTTTGTGTGTTTTTTGGTTTTGATTTGGAATTTTGAGATCTAGGTGAATGTTGTTTTCTTATGCTTTTAATATGTGTTGGGTTTGTACTAATTAGATTAATTCGAGTTAATTTAATTAATTTATAACTTTGATGTTGTTTTAGATTGATTTTGAATTAATTTAATAATTATATTTTAAAATTATATTTTTTTAGAAAAACCTCTAATTTAATTTTTATTTAAAAGAATTTAAAACAATATTAATGATTAAATTTTGATCGAATTTGACATAACATAAGATAGATTTCAAGTGGACTCGGGGTCATGTGTCATCTAATTTCAGGTTAGCTGTCAAGTCAATTCAGGTTATAAAATAATGCTTTAAAGGTTATAAAAACCAATTCGAGCTTGCAAATCAATATTTTTTATTAAAATAATGTAGTTTTAAAATTAAAAAAAATAAAAATAAATGCTAAAAGTCAAACTTGGATTTTATAATTGAACTTAAGACGTACGGTATCAAGGAAAACCCCAGTTTTCTTTATATAGATACCGATTACCGACCCAAAGAAGTTTGCGTGGTCGGTAAATCTTCTCTCTCGCCTTATATAATCATAATACATAGAAAGAAATCCCATTTATTCTCTATCGTTCTCCTGTCTCCTTGCTTTGATCCCCAATCTTTTTCTCAGGTAATAATTCATAGTCGTTTTCTAGCTTGTTTCTTTGAAGGGTTTGTTTTGGTTGCTTGAGTTTGATGATCGTTGTTTTTGTTTTGGTTGTATGTAAATATTGGGTTTTGGTTAATTTTGTGTTTTGTTTTGATTGTTTCGTTACTGGGATAATCTTAGTTTTGGTTTGTTGTTCGTGATGGGTTTTTGTTTTTATCATGGTTAGTGATTTTTGTTGCCTGGTTTTTGCGGAAAAATATGTACTTTTTAATTATCTTGGTAGGTTTTTCTGCATGGTGTTGAAGGATTTTTTTTATTACGGATGATGAGCATGGGTGTCTGTTTGTTTGATAAGGAATTCGGGTAAAGGAAGGCAGAAAAATCGAGGTTTAGGCTGATGAGCATTTGTTTTGCAAAAGCTGAACATGAAATTGAATGAGATCGTTTTTACTGACTAATCTAAATTTTGGTTTTCAGAATCTGGGTTTTGGATTTTTTTTCTTGGTTATGTTGTGTGCTTTTAATGTGATTTCATTCTGTGTTTTTCATCTCTTCTGTTACAACACAGTTCCTGGAATTAACCATACAATTTCTTTTTTTATGTCAACGATGAGTTTTGAGGTAAAGTTTGAAACTTTCAGGTGATAGTTGGGTGGGGGTGAGTGATCTCCAAGTTAGGAGTAATATTTAAAGTTTGGATTAAAAGAATTTTGATCAGAAATGATGAAACTTGCGACTCAGATGTCATGATGGAGTGGTGTGTGACTGGAGTTCATAGCATCTCGATAAGAGATGGAATTGAAGGGCATAACTGCCTGTAGTGATGTAGTAGAACCAGTACTTAAAGATGTTTGTTGAGCAGTTGACAGGAAACATGCTTTTTAGATATAATAATCTGGACTAATTGTTGATGATAATGTTTAACAGTGGCTTGATAGGGAATAGGTTGAGAAATAATTTTGTTTCTGAAAAGATAAACCATTTTTTGAGAATAATTAGCAACCATGAGGAGGGACTTCAGTGAAGGATGAAATCAATGAGTGGTCTGCTGGAATTTGGCTATGATTCTGTACAAGATACTATTATCTGTTTGTTAAATGGAGGAGCTGATCATAGCTAGAACCACCTGACGTATGGATAATATCTAAATGCTTTAGGTATTTTAGGTTTTGGCACTGAGTTCAGTGAGGTGTCATTGTAACTTTCTTTTGTTGCCGTATTTGTTAAAGATTGACAAATTTTACCTGTTCTTTTATTTTAATTCATTGTTAAAAACATGAAATCTTTCATGATTACTTTCTATACATCTAAAATAAGGAATTTACTTTCTAACTTGCTTGGTTTGTTGAAATTATGAAATTAGAACTGACAATTGGATAGTACATCTCTCTAAATATTTTTAGTGGTGCATCTCTCTAAATATTTTTAGTGCTTGTTTTGACCTGTTTAGCTTTTAAGACTTTTCTGGATCTTGATTAATTTTGTTTTCTGCCGTTTGATTCAGCTCACAGAAGTTTGATTAATATCAAAGAATTGCTCGTTGCTTTCACTTTCTACTTCCAGAATCTCTCTTTCATGTCTGAATTCGACAACGCTATTCCAACTGCTTTCGGTATGTTTTATTTGTTGGATTAATATATGTTTAGCGTTCTGATGAAATTAGAAGTTTATGCTAATAATGTTTCTTCAATGGATGAAATAGATCCCTTCGCTGAGGCAAATGCTGAGGACTCTGGTGCTGGGACAAAAGATTATGTTCATGTGCGCGTACAGCAGCGAAATGGGAGGAAAAGCCTGACTACTGTTCAAGGGTTGAAGAAGGAATATAGCTACAACAAGATACTTAAGGACCTCAAGAAAGAGTTCTGCTGCAATGGAACTGTTGTCCAGGACCCTGAGTTAGGCCAGGTTTGTTTCTATGTATGTTGTTTTCAGAATGTCCTTGAGAGGTATTATCATAAATCTGTACATAGTCTGCTGTTGCAAACAAGGGGTGATTACATGCAGTCCTCAGCTCTTTTGTTATTCAAACTGTGGGAAAAATGACGTGTAAAGCATTTTGGAATATCTTCTTTGAAAATAAAGATCTTGTAAAGCTAGATTTTTTTTTATATTATGGGTGGGTATTAGATTCTCCATTACCCACGCATCCCTTGTGGAACGATCCATTGCACGTTGGGAGCTATCTCTGACATTCCTTTATTCCCTTTCTTGCTTAGAAATTTCCATCATTATCTCTTACAGTTGGTTTGAATTTGATATCTAGACCAACCCAGAGAATGAACACTTGCAGCATGGACCTTGGTTTCTCATTTGGCACGGAATAGAGAAACACCACATCTGTCCAAACATTTGGAATTATTGTATTAGCAATAGTCTTTACTAGTGCATTCAATTGGTAACTAGTAAGCTGTGCCAACATGAAGAGAGTGTCATTAAGGATGTGTGTTACCTTTAATCGGCCGTCTTGTGCTTGAACTAAATACCAGTGCATAAGCCTGGTTTGGATATATTAAATATCTTTCTGCCGAAATAATTTAGTGTGAGCACTGCTTTTGTGCGTGGCTGCAGGTCATTCAACTTCAGGGTGATCAAAGGAAGAACGTATCCACCTTCCTCGTGCAGGTAACAAACACATCCTGGTCTTGTTTTAGACAAAGTACTTGTATATTTAGCAACCATCAATGAAAAATCTTCGTTTACTCTCTGTGAACAGGCTGGCATTGTGAAGAAGGAAAGTATCAAGATTCATGGTTTCTAAGAAGTAGCAAGCTTATTGCTAGGATACCTAGTTTACACGTCTCGCATGGTAGAGCTTGTGTCCTCCTCAACTTTATTTCAGGATATTCTGCTTTCTGCATTTTTAAAGTGGATTCGCTTCTTTGTGTGTGATGTGGATTTAGTATGTACAACCACCGGATCTTTCACCGGAATAAAGGTTGCTCGCTGTGTGGATTTAATATGTATGACCACTGGATCCCTTATCAGAATAAAGGTTGCTGGCGTTCTATAGATGTTTGTGTTCCTTGCAGTAAATTAAACCTTGAAAAATTACGTGATCCTTTCTACCTTTTCTTCAAGTTGAGAACAGAAGTAATATAAAATAATATTTCAAGCCTCTTAAACTATGTTATTTTGGTGTTTTTGTTTTCTGGTGTTTTTTTTAAGTGTTTTTAATTTAAAAAAAATATTAATTTGATATTTTTTTTAGTATTTTTTTATGGTTTTGATTTGCCAATATAAAAAACAAAAAACAAATCTGGAAAAAAAAATATTTTAATATATTTTCAATCAAAAAGTTATTTTTAAAAATATTTTATATTTAATCCCAAACATCCCTAATCCCTATCATCCCTTTTATATGTTTTATATGTTGGAAATTTTTGGGCATTGTTATTAAACTTTGAATAATAATTCATATTTAAAAAATATTGTTTAGATTATTTTGAACAGATAAATCTAAAAAAAAATTAAAAGCAAGAAAAATAAAATAGGCTAGGATTATTTATTCGTTATATTTTATTATATGATAAAAAATATAAAAATCTATTTACAATTAACCTAGTACTAAAATATAGAAATTAATAAAAACTCAAAATTACATTAAAGAATATAATTGTTGCTTGACCAATATTTTGTTTTTTTTTTTTTTATTAAAGGGTGGATAACTTGTAATCCATCCTAAATATACTCTCTAGTTTGAAATAAATATGGAGTTATAGAAAACACTAGATTTGCTGTCCACGCTCTACCATAAGCAGGGTAAAAAAAAAAAAAATCAGGCATAAAATAATCTGAGACTTGAACCATTGGTTCCATTGATAATTTAAAAAATATCTAAAAAAATCAATAACAATAAATAAACTAATGGAAAAAAATAACAATGGAAAAAAAGTTTTTTAAAAAAACAAAAGAAAAACATACATAAGCTAACCTCTTAAAAGATTAAACCTTAAAAAAAAACATCAACTTCAAAAAAAAAACTCAATAACCTCATATGAAACTATTAAACCTGATTTAATCTCCAAAACTCACAGTCCGTGAAATCTTGAATTCAGATTCAATCAAAAAACATAAATTTCAACCAATTTAATTTTGAATGATAAAATCACGGGAAAAATATTGATAAAAACACTTGTGAAAATAAAAAAAAAATAGTAATAAAAAGAAAAGGATAAAATTTGATAAAAAAAAACTCAAAGACAATGAAATTTGAAAAAAAAAATGATCTCAAATAAAAAATAGCAATAAAAAAAACGATGATCAAATTTGAAAAAAAAATCATAGAGGGTGGAAATTAAAAAAAAATATTTGTAATTTGATAAATTATTTATAGTTTTAAAAAAGATAGGGGTTAAATTAAAAAAATACTTGTAATTTTATAGATAATTAAAAAAATAATAATTAAAAGGATATAAATCAAATGTAAAGAAAAAATTACTTACACATCCTCTAAAAAGTTTTTTAAAATAATATTTAGTACATATCAATTACAATAATACCCATGAAAAATCTTAAAATTTTCAATAAAAATAATATAAAATGACTAAAAAGCTATCTTGAGGGAGTGATGTTGATTATATTTTTATAGACTTCAAAATAATTACACTATTTTAATAGAAAACTATTAAGATGTCCTTGAGAGACAGACATTATATATATATATATATATATATATATATATATATATATATATTTATTATATGGTTAAACTAGTAATTTTATTTTGCAATAAAAAAGGAAATGACTAATCTAAGCTTATACAACTTGTTACAAGCATTTGTACCATGATGAAAAAATCATCTACTTAAAAGATTATTTAAATAATTTTTTTGTTCCAGGATAATTTTATAATTATACTACTATAATGAATAGAATTTTGAGTCATGATGCACATTTACTTCCTAGGGACAATTAGCTTTTTTAATAGTTATCATGCTTGGATCAAGATCTAGATTGTGGGAATGAGTCAACTCATGTTTATTTTAAAATGAGTTGTTTAAGTTTTTTTAAAAATATAAAAAATGACATTATTCCATGTTTACTAAAATAGCCCTCTTTTTTATTTTTTTTTTATAGCAAGAATTATAAATGGGCTCACCCATGTGCTCAGCCTAAAGCCCTTTCCCGCATAAAAGAAAAAGGTTAGCAACTTAGCATAAGGGGTAAGAATCAGGACCACTGTCTGTCCCTATCCCACGTGGCCTCCAAACAATCTCAACCGTAGAGACAGCCGACCCGAAGAAGCTGCTGAGGTCAATAAATATTGTCTCTCACCTTCGCACAATCACCATAATCGCCAAAGAAAGAAACCCAAATTTCATCTCTTCTTTCTTGGGTTTTCTTGCTTTGTTTCTCAATCTTCCTGTCAGGTAATAATCCATAGTTTTTTCTAGCCTGGTTTCTTTTAAGGTTTTGTTTTGGTTTCATCTTGTCTTTCTGTTTGTAAATATTAGGTTTTGGTTAATTTTGTGTTTTGTCTTGATTTTTTCGTAATTGGGATTTTTTATGGTTTTTTGTTCATGATCGTTTTTTGTATTATTGTTTGTGATTGTTTTTTCTTGGTTTTTGCGGAAAAAATGAATTTTTTTTTTAAATATTGGTAGAAATTTCTGTATGGTGTTGAAGTTTTTCTTATTTTTTCATTTCTAGCCTGGATGATGAGTATGTTTTTCTGTTTGTTTGATAAGGATTTGAGGGAAAGTAGCTGAATAAGTAACTGCATATTAACATTCAACCTTTTCTATTGGCTGATCCCAATTTTAATGTTTAGAATCCAGCTTATGTTGTGTGTTTCTAGCTCTCTTAATTGTTTCTAGCTTTTGTTTTTCACTTGTGGACTGCTAGAACACAATTCCTGGAATTATTCAATCAATTACAAGTTTTTGGTTATGTTAATAATGGGTTTATTTGAGGAAAAGTTTGAAACTTTTATAGGCTGTTTGGAAACTTAAGATTTGAGTATAGGGTATTTTGATAGAGAATTATGAAGCTACAGACTTGTGCCTCAGATGGCATGAGGGACTGGTGTGACCAAAATTCATAGTGTCTTGTTAGGAGATGGAAGGAGATGACCCTTAATTTTCTGTAGTGATATAATGGAACGAGTACTTAAAGATGTTTGTTCATCAGTTGACAAGAAAAGATATGTTTGATGAATGGGGTGATCCACATGCTTTTTAGATTTTATTATTTTGGACTGATTGTTGATGATAAGGTGTAACAGCTGCCATTATAGGAATAGAATGAGGAAATAGATGTGTTTCTGAAAAGATAACCCATTTTTTGAGTGAAGTCGGAGATCATTGAGTGGTCTACAGGAATACGTGGCTATGACGCTGATTAAGATACACACATCTGTTTGTTAAATGGTGGTGTAGACTGTAGCTAGACCCATCTGATGTATGGATAATCTGTAGCTGTTTTAGTTATTTTAGTGTTTAACAGTACTGATTTTGTTTTCTAATTTTTTTTTGCGTTATTCGATACAGAATGATAAAATTTACCGTTCTTGCATTTTAATGTATAGTTAAAATCTTTCATGATTATTTTACACATCCAAGGATTTTACCTTCTCATTGCTTGGTTTGTCGTAAATGTGAAATTAGAACTGATGATTGGATAGTAAAGCTTTCTAAATCCTTTAGCACTTATCTTGACCTATTAAATTGTAGGATTCTCTGGATCTTGATCCGAATCTCTCTCCTGTGGAACCTTCCACCCTTAATTTTGTTTTCTGGCATATGTTTCAGCTCAGAGAAATTTGATTAATATCAAAAGAATTGTCTGTCGGTTTCGCTTTCTACTTCCAGAATCTTTCTTTCATGTCTGAATTCGACAGCGCTATTCCAACTGCTTTCGGTATGTTTTATTTGTTGGATTAATATATATTTATCGTTCTGATGAAGTTAGAAGTTTATAGTAATAATGTTTCTTCAATGGATGAATAGATCCCTTTGCTGAGGCAAATGCTGAGGACTCCGGTGCTGGGACAAAAGATTATGTTCATGTGCGTGTACAGCAGCGAAATGGGAGGAAAAGCCTGACTACTGTGCAAGGGTTGAAGAAGGAATATAGCTACAACAAGATACTCAAGGACCTCAAGAAAGAGTTCTGCTGCAATGGAACTGTTGTCCAGGACCCTGAGTTAGGCCAGGTTTGTTTCTATCTATGTTGTTTCCAGAATGTCCTTCAAAGGTGTTATCATAAATCTGTACATAGTCTGCTGTTGCCAACAAGGGGTGATTGCATGCAGTCCTCAGCTCTTTTGTTATTCAAACTGTGAGAAAAATGACGTGTAAAGTATTTTGAAATAACTTCTTTGAAAATAAAGCTCTTGTAGCTTTTCTGATATTATGGGTGGGTATTTGATTCTCCATCTCCCATGCATCCTGTGTGGAAAGTTCCTTTACACGTTGGTAGCTATCTCTTGACACTTCTAAATTCCCTTTCTTGCTTATAACCTCAGTTGCTTTCCAAATCTTTCTCTATTATCTAGACTATAACCTTCTCAATCCATAACAGATGATTTATTTTCCATCTATTCCCCCGAAGCTACTTAGAAATTTCCATCATTATACTCTTCTAGTCGGTTTGTTATCTAGACCAACCCAGAGAATGAGCGCATGCAGCATGGAGCTACAATTCTCATTTGGCATGGTATAGAGAAACACCACATCTGTTCAGACATTAGGAATTATTGTATCAACAATAGTCTTTACTAGTGCATTCAGTTGATAGCTGCTAATGTGTGCCAACATGAAGAGAGTTTGTCTGCAAGGACGTGTGTAACCGTTGATGGATCCTTCTTGTGCTTGCACTAAACACTGCTTTTGTGCATGGGTGCAGGTCATTCAACTTCAGGGTGATCAAAGGAAGAACGTTTCCACCTTTCTCGTGCAGGTAATAAACACATCCCTGATCTTGTTTTAAATGTAGTTCTTTTTATATTTAGGAGCAATGAATGAAAATTTTTCTTTTGCTCTCTGTGAACAGGCTGGCATTGTGAAGAAGGAAAATATCAAGATTCATGGTTTCTAAGAAGCAGCAAGCTAATTGCTATACCTAGTTTACACGTCTTGCATGGTATCAAGTTCGATATAGAACTTGGCATCTTTAGCTTGTGTTCTTTTCAACATTAATTCAGGATATTCTGTTTTCTGCATTTTAAAAGTGGATTCGCTGCTTGTTGTGTGATGTGGATTAAATATGTATGACTACCGGATCCCTTGCCAGAATAAAGCTTGCTGGCGTTCTATAGATGTTTGTGTTACTAGCAGTACATTGCATGATCCTTTCTACCTTTTCTTTAAGTTGAGAACAGAAGCGGTTGTGTGCCTCTTTGTAATCACTCTTCAATGTCCATTAAGGAGCTTTTGTTATATTTGTTCTCAGATTTCAACTTGGAAATTTCGTATTATTTAATTAAGATGTATTTTTGGTATGTATTTGCATGTCCAAATAGATATATATTTGGACCTGACAAGGATTCGTGACGGGTTTGTTGAGGATGAACACAACTTCTGAAATAGGTTGTTCCATACGCTTTTTCGTTCTTTTTTTCCCCCCCCCTGTTACCAAGATGCTGCAACTTGTAAGTCACAAAAACCAGTCAGGGCAGGACAAACTTCCTTAATTTACACAACGGCCTGGTGGTTCAATCCATTATTTGCATCTTGTATTAGCCTTTTTGGGCCTAGTTGGTCAGGGCCTGTTCTGTGGCTATTTGTTTTGTTTTCAGGCCTGATTGGTCATGACCTGACAGGACTTATTTGGGCTGGTATAAATATTTGGTTTTTGTATGTAGCCTGTTTCAGTGGGTATTTGCTTTGATTTTCGGGTCTGGTTGGACCCGGCTCATCACGGCTTGATTTAGTGGGTTTTCATTTTAGTTTTCAAACCTAGTCAGACGCAGTTTGTTTTAGTGTGTTTTCACCTCGGTTTTTGAATTTGGTTGGTCCCAATATATCGAGGGCTGTTTCGGTGTTCCATTCGATTCATTGTACCGAAACAATATAGTGATGATTGTTTTTTTTTTTTAAATCTTTGAAGGGTAAAATAGTATATTTACAAGGTTCATTACCAGATTGAACAAAGATAATTTGGTTTTTTCATATTTTTAAAACAGAAAAAAATGATTAAATTATTTTTAAAATTAAAATTTATTTCTCAGATCTTTAAGTTTGTTTTATTTTTATTTTTTTTATGAAGTATAGAAAATAACTAAATTACTTTTAAAACAATATTTTTTAACTAGAGGTTTATTTTGCATTTTTCATTTTAATTTTTGAATTATAATCTAACTTACTAAGAAAGTGTTTGTCTACGTTGATACGTCTGTGTTAAATGTAAATTACTATTTATGGGTCCCACCAAATTATGTGTTTAAAATGCTGAAAAATGAAAGCAAGTGTTA
>Ga0325410_1003822_pt1 | contig 16963 bp, 8 predicted proteins | sample PopdelMetagenome_16_FD_206182 | JGI IMG/M metagenome (GOLD analysis project Ga0325410, IMG submission 206182) | Populus deltoides microbial communities from Bellville, Georgia, United States - Xylem-PdIQD-R3 | ecosystem: Host-associated > Plants > Phyllosphere > Stem > Wood/Secondary xylem...
AAATTAAAAACAATTTTTTTTTCAAATTACAAACAACATTATTGTTGATGGAATTTTTGATGAGTTATTTCAACAAAAGATACCATCGGTAAATCCATTGAAAAATAATCACACATCATATTAACAACAAAATCATTGAATAAATATTTTTTATTTTTTAATTATTTTATTATATTGGTGATACTGTAAATAATTACGAATGGGATTGATTTTTTCTATCAGTAATTATGTTGAAAATAACCAACAAAAATATCTGATCGCTATTATATATAACTGGGCATTACTGGTAAAAAATATTTCGCAAGTAACCCTGTTGCTATTTTATAATTTGATGGCAGTGTGATAAGACTAGCAATAATTACTATTTTATTTGACAACGACCATGCAAGTAAATGCATGTCAGATTATTTATTATACTAGAAAACATGATTAATTGCACAGTATCATGCACTAAATAATATTTTGAAATGTTTTGTGCAGTGTGATACTTCAGTACTCATCAACTCATCCTTATTTTCATCATACTCTCAATCTTGGTAATTTCCTTGTTAATACCTCATTAATTCTTTCGAAATATACATTCAGAGAAGCTCATTTGAGGTCTTGAAGGACGTACGAGCTAGACATTCGGGAGCTGATCTGCCATGAAACTTACAAAAAGCGGCCAATCTTCGCGCCTCTTAGTGGTGGAGTCATTGCGACGACGATCCGAACCTTCAACGAATTTCCTCTCAGTGGTCAACACACCACCAATCAACTTTTTGGCTATGGTGTCTGCCAACAACCCTCAAACAATTTACAAGGAGCAAAGTGGCTATTTGCAAGATAGCCAAGAGTACTTTTCTTCAGAGTCTAGCTGAAATCGATGCAGGGATTATGCAACATAGTATTTTACTTTATTTTCTGCCTTTTGTAATATGAAATCTGTAAAAAGAAACTGATACTGCTATATATAAAATAGAATTTCAGTGAAAATTGTTCTGTAATTATTATGTATGGATTAATTACCATGATCACAACAAGTCTTTGTCCGACAGACAATTTCTTTCTTCCTCGTGTAGATGTGTTAGTTGTCAGCACCCAAATAACTTTTATTTTCTCTCTTTTTGGTCCAACACGTCTCATTTTAAATAACCTTTCGATCAATCTTGCGACTTAAATATTCAAGGAGAGAGAGCTTTAATTCCATATTTTAATATATTATTTATGATTTCTTATCAAATGATGAGATGTTATTTAAGTAAATGGGCGTACTTTTTATATGGCAGTTATTTGATCGATAGAGCTCTATCAGAAACTTGATGTTATATGATTTGTAGATTTAAAATTTACTTCTCTTATAACGAAATACCGAGTTAAAATGGAGGGAGTAGAAATGATTAAATTTGCAAGAAGAAAAAAAAAAGGATCCTCTTACAATCATAATAATAATCGGCTTCACTAATTAAATTTAGTAGATGGATCTCCTGAAAGGATCTCTCATCCCTTTCAGGAGATCCATGGACATACATTCCTAGCTTGACAACAAAGCTGTTGAAGACGGATAATTAATGACAGGAGCAGAAATGATGAAAGGATCTTCAATGTTTTCCAGGAAAGGGTAGAAGTGAGACCACATAATGCCATAATATTTGCACTCTCAACACACGGCGAGACAATAAAACAATTATATAGTCGAGACACTTGTATGGATCCCCACATTGATGGGGATAGTTTATGATTCAATGCCCTTGAGATACAGAAACCCGTGTGAAGAACACAACCCTCTAGAACCCACAAGAATTTAATAAAAGAATTAATGAAAACCCTGTAAAGAAAAAAAAGTGTCATCCCCAAAACCCAAAAGTATCTACACCCCCAAATTACAGCTTTCTTCTCAAAAAAATTTCCTTTTGGGCCATTGACAAGGCATGTCCCGTCCAGTCTGTGGACTGCCTCCAGGCCCCTTGAATCCATAATTATCTTGATGTGGCCTAATCACAGTTCAATCCACACAATTCCAAGACAGGACCATCTCTTGACACAAATGGGTTTACACGAACCCACAAGAGAGTTAGGATTGAAGCCAGTAGAATTGACCATACCAAAATGATGGTGGGCATGCGATCTTGTTTCCCAAGAAGCCCTTTGAGGAAGGGGTAGAGGTGGAGGATGACCCATAAGGCAAAAAATAGCCTCCCAAACAATGGACCCCATGAATCATACCCATTGTTGATGGCGTCCGAGACCCCAACCACAACGCCAACTATGTTCATGATCAACAACGTTGTAGGAGGGATCAACAGTGATGTCCACTTGAATATGTAAAGCTCTGAGAATTCTCCATCGTCTGCTCCTTTTGATGTAACAGTGAAGTTTGTACTAACACCAGCCAAAACCTTGAGCAAACCCTGGAAGAGAGCAAACAGGTGTGATGAAACACCTCCAATCACCCAAAATTGTTCATTTCTCCACCAGTCATCTATTCCGACACCACCCCACTGCATCTCGAGGATACCAGTTGCAGCTATAGATATGAAGAGGGCTATGAACACGATACTGGCATAATTACTAATCTGTACAACATAAAAGAGCCGATTTAGACTGAAGAGTAGAAGATTAGTAGCGGCTAGAACCACATAAAAAAGCATCATTTCCATGCTATACAACAACTACATGAAAAACAAGCTCTTCAAAGAACAATAATTCTTTCAAATCCCATGCAACCATGAGCTGATTAACAATAAGCGATCAAGCTACTTAACAGGTCTTGTAGAAAGAAGGGATGACTGATAAAGATAATAGAGCCACAACAGATCATAACAGAAACACGTTTTCAGTTCTGTTACTTGAAAACACGTCTTAAGTTGGAAAAAAATTTTCCTCGCATCACTTGCACATCCAATGACCAATAAACAATGAGATACAAAGATTTTAGGAAGAATAACTAACTTTTATCAAGAATTACTATGTTTCAATTTTCCAACTGGATGTAATAACACAAAGCGGGGTGTTACCTCAGGAACAATGAATTTCCCAGTGAGAAGGCATATAGCTGGTAGTGTACAGTAGATAAGCAAGGGAATGGATGTCCAAGGATACACAACTGAGTTTATGTAGGAAAATCGTTCCAACCACTTCAATCCACCCCCATAACCATACCAAATTGGACAGTGTCTACTGAAGAAAATCTCAACAGAACCGAGGGCCCACCGAAGAACCTGGTGTAGACGATCTGACAGGTTAATTGGAGCTGATCCCTTGAATGCAGGCCGCTTAGGTATGCAGTAAACAGACCGCCATCCATGGCAGTGCATCTTGAATCCTGTCAAGATATCTTCTGTAACAGAGCCATATATCCAGCCAACCTGGTTCAGTACAAAAATTTTAGATAATATGTGGGAGATAAAAGCACAACTTTCTTATGGTGGGTTTGAACAGTTCAAGTCTCTTTGTTTTCACTTACTTCCTTTCCCCATTCTGTTTTATCTTCATAACCACAGCTGATAACTTGGATGGCTTCTCTCAACAGTGATGCAGGAGATGCATCCCGAGGAACTCCACCATTCTCCAGAAGAGTGGAAACTACAAAAACTGGAGATTGCCCAAACTTCTTTTCCAGCTTCATTTGGGATGTTTCTGAAGATTTTTCAGAAGTTGATTCTGCAATATCAGCCAACTCTAAGAGATCTAAAATTTAAACACAAATGAATAAAACACAATGGGTGCAGTAGCAGTAGCTTAGTAAAACCTTCGATTCCTTCAATATTTTCAAGGGCATGTATCTGCTTTGATGCTTCCCTGTTCTTTGACTTCTTCTTCTCCTTTTTTGGCTTCGATTTCTTGTTTTTCCTGGACCCACACCATAGACAGCACCATTTTGGCAAACAGTTGCAAGTCTTGCCAGGGGGCTTCTTCTTGACAGGTGCATCATAACCATAAAGTGCTTGCCTCCGAAAAACACACCCAGTTCCAACATATATTGGTCCTTGCAAACCATCTAATCCTTTCATATTTATCTGTTTTCAATTAGGAGATTAGCTTTTCCATCATAGTCAATAACATCATAAGAGAAAAGGAGATGCAGGAAAGCGAAATACACATACATCAAAGAATACAACGTTTCGATTCGAGTATCTATCATGACGATCAATGCCATCAAATCGTTGAGGAAACTGCACATAACAAACTTTTTTCCCTGATGTTGGATCCATCATGAAACACATGGCTTCTCTAAGTGCTCTGCTATTGTTAATATAATGATCACAATCAACATTCAGAAGATAAGGGGCATTTGACAGAACTGCAGAGACCCGCACCTATTACAATCATAAAAGAATAGACAAAGCTTATTAGTTCTTGGCCGCATATTAAATGTTAGATAAAAATGTAACAGAACAAAAAAAGGCCATCCATAGATGTTAAGAATATACAAGTCATCCAACATCCATCGCTTACCAGTGAATTCATGGCCCCAGCCTTCTTATGGTGTTCAAACCCTGGTCTCTTCTCACGAGAAACATAAACCAGACGAGGTAACTCGCATCCTTCCACATCACGAACTCCACTTTGACCAAGGAAAACCTGCAAAGAAAAGAGAATTTTCTTTACATGGCGCATGAGTGAATCCCTACAATTTACAGTACCTAATCCTCTACTTGAGTGGCGTAAACCCCATAATTAGTGAGGGAATCTAGTAACTTTTAGACTGACTAGTCACTTGACAACAGTATGTGGAGCAAGAACTGTAGAATTGGTACAATCAGCATGTCAAAAGCAATTTGGATGACAGAATTTCAGGAAACATGACAGGTAGCTGGTAAGAGCAGCACCTCGATAAATCACAAATTCTGCTTTGACAAGTAACAAACCCAGCAAACAGCAAAATAGTAAAGACAAAAGTAACATCATGCTTACCAAAAACATACAAAAGGAACAACAAAGCATAAGCATCAATGTCAGGATAAAAAAACATGGTGCGTTTATCAAGGAAAAATGACTAATTTTTACCTGAACATACATTATTTTGCAATCGACAAATCAAGAAATCAGAATCAATACTTCTAGAAAGAATCGTAATCTTACCTGAATCATGCCAGGATGGTCTCGTACATTGTTTCCAGGCCATGGAGTTCCATCTTGCATTGTCCAACCATCTTCCGGAACCTTTTGTGCTGTGGAAACCAACCCATTTATCCTCACTTTGAATTCTTCATATTCTCTCTGAACCAAAAATAGAACCAAATATAATCATGAGCTAATATTGAGAAATAATCATCATGTCACTGAACTAAATTTTATGTAAGTTTTGAGAATGTACATCAATTTGGAATTCTAATCCAGTAAAACTTAGATCAACATGGATCTGAATGAAGAGAAATCGCTAACCTTCATGGCACGCCTTTCCCTGACAAATGCTGGATGAACTTTATTTTTCAAATAGTCAATCTTCTGAGAAAAATACCACTCAGGGGCGCGGGGCTCGATGTTAAATTTCTTGCAAAATGGAACCCACTTCCTAGCAAATTCAGACGTCTCGGAGAGAGCTTCAAATGTAAGCATGGCGGCACCATCGTCTGACACATAGCATGCAACTTTATCCACAGGATAATCAACCGCGAGAATAGAGAGAACAGTGTTCGCAGTGATCAGCGGAGGTTCTTTCATAGGATCAACTGTACTTACAAAAATGTCTACACTTGCTAACTCAGATGGTTTCCCTTCTTTTTCATACCTGATAATTGAGCACAGCAATAAGCTATTGTAATTCATGCACACAACAAAAAAGAAGTAAATGAAGAGGAGGAAGAATGAAATGAAGCCTGATAATTTCAGGTAGCAAAGAACATATTACACAAGGAACTAAATGGATCGGCTCCACATACCTCAGTGATAGCCTATCAAGGTATGTTTCCCGTTCTATAGGGTACCATTTTGGAAACTGGTCTAGAATCCATGATACTCCGAACCATATTTCACATATTACTGATGTCAGCCACAAACCATATGCATCATTGACTGGGTGGAGAATTCTATAGTGAAAAAAGATGCCAAGAATCACAAGACGTAGGATGATTATCATTCTGTATGGGTTTATCTTGCTTGAGGGAATCGGTAACTTCCTTGAAAGTGGCTGCCTGCCCTCATCCATCCTGACAAAGTACATCAAGAAAGCTTGTAAGTAACCCAAATAAATGAATAGATAAACCAACAAAAATAAACAGAGAAAAAAACCAATACACTAAACAATTTTGAATAAAATTCTAATAATTTTGTCTAAGATTTTACAACCTTATTGATCAACAGATTACTGATTCCAACAAGAGTATTACATAGGAAAATGTAACATTCAAAAGATAAATCCATCTCAGAAAGGTTAGGTTCACAGCAAAAGAAAATATAAGGTTGTTTAAGTAGTAAATGTCAGCATTCAAGAGTGTAGATTAAAGTTGACCCTAACATGAAACCAAACTGTTTTCTTTCCTGCGTCAGTGTCACCCCAAACCCCAAGGGGATAGACGGTCACAAACAATTATGTGATCCACCATTGTCTCAAGGCTTATGCAAAGCAGTGGTTATTGTGAGTTTTCCAAAAGGCAACAATGTCCAACAAGGCATTTCAGATATTAAGTGATTTCTTTCCAGAAACCCTTACAAATATTTAAGATTTCTAAAACTTTGTCTTTGCATGTTGTCACACCAAACATCTGCCGTTACAGATTCAAGTATATGTAATGAAAGAATGGTATAAAGAAAAGTTTGCGGGAGAACTTCGCCTTTGCATGTTGTCACACCAAACACCTGCCACCACAGATTCAAGTATATGTAATGCAAGAATGGTATAAAGAAAAGTTTGCAGGAGTCACTCACATGGGCAAATCAGGATCATCCAGTTCATCCCCTTCAAAGTTTCCACCATCATATCCTCCTTCATGCTTAACAACCTGAAGTTTGTCATTCTGTCTTTTCTTCCAATCCTCCATTCTGTCCTTCCATGCCACACTCCCATACCCATACACTGCAATGTCTTTCTTTGGAACCATTGGTCTTGGTTGAGCTACAACATTGGAAGCATTCAGTTAGCTGATAACAGGATCAACTGAACAATCAACAGAAGGATATGCAAGTAGAGGCCCAGACTTACAAGGTATAGATGGATCAGAAAATGAAGTTGGATGAACTCTATTTCCATGACTCATGTGTGGTGGTACAATAAGTGCATGTCGGTCAGAAGAAATCTCGGCATCCTAAAACAAAGGAAGAGGAAAACAAATAAAAAGCATTGCTTAACCCACTTTTGCTGGTTTTCATTTAATGTGCACATATCAATGACATACTGAATTACCTCCTCGCCATAAGTTAAAAGAGGAATTTTAGAGCTGAGGGGAGATGAATCAAGTTCCCCTTGTGTGGGAATTCCATATGTATTAGAGTGAGAAGCATGGCCAGTGTTTATGCGCGAAGAGAGCATTGCCTCTGCAACTTGTTCTGGGCTTAAACCATTAAGGTTTCCATAATCAAACTCATGTTCCAAATCATCTATATCATCTTCTTCCTCGTCACCCTCAACCCTTGGACTACCTGCAACATGGTTGATCGTTATTGATACTCCAAATGATGAATGGAATCTCAATAAACACGCAGACACACACAAAAATAGTTCAGGAAACCCTAACCTTTGAGGCGCTTGTATCTGGTCTTGCATTGAGGGCAAGCTTGATTTCCCTCTCTTCTCTCATATTCATAGCAGGGGCGACACACAGGGAAAGCACATTCATTGCACGCAACAAATGGCTCTCCATCCACTGTGATTTCAATCTCGTCCCCACATATCTGACACACTTGCCCACTCAATTCTTTCACTGACTTAATCTGTACATACCCAGTTACCGCAAAATGAGTTATCTCAACACTTGATCATGAATGACACCTTCAACAAAAATACATAAATAAATGCATGGAAAATTATGATTTAAGTTATCTCAAATCCAATAACTCCTCTTGATATATCATCACAATCCATTCATAAGCTAATGTACCATCTCCTTTCTTGCTTGCCCGAGTTTCATCAGTTTTGACCAAGCAAAACACCAAGAATTAGAAATTTAACTCTCTTCTGCGGGATGTAAAGTGTAAGGTTGAACAATATGGTGTTCACGTAAACTCCAAGAAACCTAGTAATGATCTAAACTGCATAGGACATAAAAATCCTAATAAAACATTAACTGTCAATAAGAAGAAGAAGAAGAAGAAAATCCTAGAAAGCTTTCCAAATAATAAAGTACAAACAAAAAAGTAAACGTTATTGCTCCTACACTGCATCAACCAAGTAGTGCTTGTTTTTTCCTCGTGTCATGAACCTCAGATCAACATAATGTATATGGATCTGGAAGACCTAAAGACTAGACATAGGTTAATCCTCTGCAAATCTGCACTGCAACTTTCATTTCCTTACCAATTGGAGATTGACTCCACCATTTACATAAAGAAATCATAATCTAAATCTCCATTTACCAAATTAGCGTCCTTTTGTAGGAAATGAAACTAAAAATTGAAATGCATCGACTTGTTCAAGCTTTCAAAAAAAAGAAAAAAAAACCACAACCCAGAAAGTGAAATCAGTGAACATGAGTACGGAAAAAAAAGGAGGCAACCCAGATCAGGAATCGGGAAAATGAGAAAATGGGTTCTCTTACTCTTGCATTCTCATCCGCATTTATGAGGACAAACTCGTTCCTGTTGTGAGAACCGGCAATGAGTCGGCCCCCGGTATTCATCTTGTTGTGTAAATAAGATCAAAACCCAAACTCAAAACTGAGTCAAGTCGTGCATCCCACGCAACTTTACCCACACAGTGTAGTTTTTGTTCCTCTTTCCCTCTCCTAAGAGATATAAAAGAAAAGGGTGGAGGAGGAGGGGTACAAGAAAGAAGAGGAAGGGCTGGCTGTTCGTTTTTTTAGGGTTTTGTTATAATATATATATATATATATATATATTAAAATGATTGCTTGAGAAGACAAGTCGCTCTCCTCTCTGTATCTTAGCTGGTTTCAATCTGTTGCAAATCAAGATAAGAGAGAACGGATTTACAAGTAAAAAGTGATAGTGGTACTACTAGCAGCGATGACTGACTTGATTCTTCTTCACTAATAATAATTTAATAAAGAAAAAAATTAATTAAATAAAAAAGTGGGGCCAGAATGGAGGGTGGCACTGCCATGTGCCCCACCCTACTTGCTCTCTCTCTTCCTCTGTCAATTTATCAAACTACAAGTGGTTATCAACTAATTTGTCTCTCCCATTTATTTCTTTCCTGTTGATGATGGACAGAGGAGACGAACAAACTAGCAGAAAACGAAATCGAGGATGCAGATTAGTTTTTTTTTTTCATTTTAAGTATATGGGTTTTTTTAAAAAAAAAAGAAGAAGAAGATGAATTTTTCTAAATATTAAAAATAAATTTTAAGAAATTAAAAAATATTATTTTAATATATTTAAAAATAAAAAATACTTAAAAAAACAATAATTGTATAACTGTACAAACTACAAACAGCCTCTTAATCTTATTTTTGAAAGGAAGGGGGGAGATGGGAGAAGAGAAGGAAAAGAAAAAGGCGCAGCGCTCACAGCATACAGAGCAGTACAGAGTCTACAGACGAGAAGAGGGTACGAGTAACGACATAATCTACGCCGCTTGAGCAGATCCTGATTCATAGCTAGCTTGCTTTCCTTTTTTATTTGGTAGACTTTTTTTATTTCCTTGAGTATAAATTCATGCTTCTCTTCTGCATTATCAATTACCAATTATTAATTATATTATAATATATATATATATAAAAAAAAAAAAACTAAAACTAATAGCCCTCTGTCTTTCAAGCAGATTGTCAGGGGAAGCAGTTTTTACTCGAACAATGCTTTTATTTTTTTAGTCCCTGTAATGTTTTACACTTTGATCCCTCAATTTATTTCTTTCTAATTTGATCCTGCAAAATTGTTTTGATGTATGATTGGTCTTGCTAACTTGTTTTCCATGTGTGCGTTTGGGGATCTCGAGATGTCGAGAAATTATTACGTCACTCGGTTAATTATATGTTTTGCAAAACAAAATTCAGTTTAATTGATTTACAATCACGGGAGCTTTAGGGACCAGATTTAAAACCTAAACAAATAATTAGCCCCTTCTTTTATCAAAATTACAGAATGATTTACACGGTCAGGGGAGGAGTTCGTGTAACTTTTTTGTTATTTTAATCCCTTGACTCTCTTTTTTTTTCAAATTGATCCATTGATAATGGCTTTGTTTGTAATTTAACTTGAACAACAATCTTGCAATAATAATGATCAATAACTTATTTCAAGTGACTAGTTACCTTACTATATTAAAAGATAATGTGTAAAACCGAGGTGCTTCACTTCCTCTTTGTTTTCTTTCACTTTCAGCCTCTCTTTTTCCCTATTTCTACCATCAATTTTTTTTTCTTTCCATTGAAATCTTTTGGGGTCTAATTAGATATTGAGTTTGGAATTACGATAAAAAAAATTTTAAAAAAAATAACTAAAATATAAAATACAAAAAAAATATATGGTGAATCCTAAATTCACAACAATTTGTTTCGGTCCAAAACTTGCTGACAAAAATAGAGCAAAACTTAGGAAGTTTAATAATTTCAGGTTGTTGTTTTTATGGCTTTTAATTGTTTTGTTTTTCTATTTAAAGGCCATAAGTAGGTTTATTAAGCTTTTTATAATGTTGTTTTATGTGGTTTTATATGAAAAAAAAAAAAAAAAACCTTAAATGTTTTCTAGGCCAAAAGTAAGAAACTAGACTTTTTGGCAGGTGTTTGGTCAACTAAAGTAACCTGAAACTACAAAGCAAACCATGTTTTGTCTACCATAATAAATATGTTTTGGCTGCTTTATTTATTTTTAAAGCAAAAAGGGATTGTACGACGCTTTGTGGTGGGTTTTCGACCACTTCAGACTAAAAACTAAAAGAGTGTTGGGTATTGCTGTAATTGTTGTGGTTGTGATTTGAAAAAAGTTGTTTTATAAAAAGTATTTTTAGTTGAGGTTGGTTTGAAAAAACAGATGTCTAGTTAAAACTGTGGTTGAAATTGAGGTTGAAGAAAAAATAGTTTAATGTGTTTGGTTAAAAGAATGTTTTTCAAATTGAGGTTATAAAATAATATATATTGATGGTTTTAATTTAAATATTGTAGATTTAACTACTGTTATTACATTATGAAATAAATAATATTGATATCAAATATTTTTTATTATTCCATTAAACTATGTGCAATTTTATCACGTACGAAATATATCCAACAAGGACTATATTTTTCATGGTTTCTTAAGTTCGCAACAACAAAAACTGATTTTTTTGTTACGTCATCAAACGATCTCCTTCTAATTTTTTGAATAAAACACAGTCACAAATAAAAATAAAAACTGAATTTTTTAACTAGGTCGGACCTGGTAAGAACATAATTAGGCTTGCGATCAAATTCTGTAAATGCTACGTCATCAATCGATCTCCTTTTTAATTTATATAGTGTTACTAAATAATATTAAACACTAGTTTTTCGAATAAACTATAATTAAAAAAAAATTAATGTAAGTAGTTATTCACCTGACACTGTTCACGTGAACAGTGCCAAGGTGACTTATATTTAGCTGGACACCCAGGTGAATATAATTCACCTGGGCACTGTTCACGAAACGGTGTTTCACCAAAAATATATATGGATCCCACATGAAAAGTAGGTGAATTTTTGTGTTACCAGACGTAATGTTTACGCGGTGAGCTTTAAAAGCAGAAGCTACCGTGTAAACAAACACTCTCTAAGCAGCAGGGCAATGCATTGTTTGCTTTAATTTTTCTGAAAATAAAATTGTCCACCTCTATTGCAAAAAAAAAAAAGTGAGATATTTGATAATAAAAGATGAAATTCTATTTTTTGTTAATTTTAAGTTTAATAAAAAAGACAGTGAGATTTTATTTTTTTAAACTAAGCAACAAAAAATGCATCGTAAAAATAAAAAAACAACAACCCAAATGTTTTAGATGAACCCGTCAAAATTTATATTTTTAAAAAATAAATTTTTATATTAAAATTGAAATGCATAATAATTCGGGACTGAACAGGGTATAGTTTGTAAAGGTGGGGGCTAAAGTGAATTTCTTACTAGAACTTTAAACCCACTACTCATTTCAGCGTCCTTTCCTTATTTATCCTTCTTCTATCAATGTTGTCCCCGTGAACAAATTTGAATAAAATGTTCTTTAATTCCACCCTAAAAGAATGCAATCACCCAAAACAAGAAGTTTAGGGACTAAATTAAAAAAGTTAAAAAACTATGAACAGTAAGATTATACTGAAATGCGAGAGCGTTAGCCATGCGAATTCATTAATGATTTAGAATTTCTGTTAATGCTAAGAATAATATGACGAAAACAAATGCTTGCCTTTTCGGGTTTTTTATTATTATTATTATTATTATTCAAGAGGAACAGAAAATCTGTCACCGTTCAAAAAACTGTCATTACGATAGTTATTATAGCCGTGGAACATTTATGAAGCCATCAGTTAGGTTCTCACCTAAACTCGGACAGGTTCTCCCTTTGCCAGTTAATTGACCATGATGCCATGTAACACTGGAGCTTTAGTGCTGGACACCTCAGAAAATGCAGTTATTCTTCAGTCCCACAGAAGGGCAAAAGGGACATAAGCCAGTTTTTAAGTAGCAGCAGCAAACGGTGGGAACGTGTTCCCAAAAATTTTACTAAAATTTAATTATATTTTTAAGTTTTAGATTGTTTTAATAAATTAATTTAAAAAAATATATATATATTAATTTAATATAATTTAATATAAAAATTATTTTTAAAAGCAACCACAACCACACTTTAAGCAGTCAAAAACCTTATTTAAAAATAAAAAAGTTAATTCCCATAATTCAATCAGACTAATTAATCGGTCTTTCGGGTTTAAAAAAAAATGTTTTGTTTGTTTTTTATATCTATTTATTTTTCTGATTGAACATATCATGTTATTTATATTCCTTTAAAAAACATAAAAAAAATAATATAAAACAACACATTTTTTTTAGAAAAAAATATCAATAAAAAGGATTGATTGTTCGTTGTTAGATTGTTTAAGAAGGGTTTTTTTATATAAAAATATATTAGAATAATATTTTTTTATTTTTAAAAATATAAAAACGATTTAAAATATTTTTTAAAAAAGGTGTATGGCAACTTTTCATATCCACGCTTTTACTATATATTATACGAGGGGGCTAGTCCTTTGATGCCACCTGTGCGTCGGGTGGGGGTAGACCTGACCTAACTGATACGCAGAAATACATAATCATACTTTTGATATTTATGGCAAGACTTTAGAGAAGACTTGTCTTTCACATAACATGATTTTGATATTGATTTGATGACTTTAATCATTGCATCATGAAAAAAAAGCTATCTTACGTAATTTTGCTTACATCTCCCTTTCACGAACAGCTCCCACCGTAAATTAAACATAGTTTTGTACTGTTAGGCAGTGATTAAAGTGCATGTGCACAATAATTATCCAGGACTTGACCATATATGATTGCTTTGCTCGCCTCAACTAGTCCTTTTACGCTACAGGCTTCCTGCTGAAGGTTCATTTCTAACGGAATTAAATGTTATTTATATATATATATATACACGTATTTATTTAAGTGTGCCTTGTTTTTTTAATCAAATGTCTTCGGACTTTATGACTATAATATGTGTCGAATAATCAATGCTGTGTCCCGTGAATAACCCATTACTAATTAAACAGCCATTCAAGAAGAATACATAATCATACTTTTGATACGCGCGCGCACACGTATTCAGTGTTTATTTATAATACACTGAATCATTGATTTGCGCTATATTATGAATAGAATTAAATTTTTATTAAATGTAAGAGAAATGTTTAGATGTTGTTGATTTTTTTAAGTGAAAAGAATCTAAATCATGTGAAAGTTAACCCGATATAACTTGGTTGAATATATGAGTTTACAAACAATTTATACAACTTGTAAAGATATAATTTAAATAAAAAAATTCAGGATTTCATCTTTTTTTTTAATACTAACATAGCAACATATTAGAGAGAAAAAAAGTATAAGAACTTAATTGAAGAAAATAAAGATCCGCAGACTCAAATACAAAAAAATAAAAGTATAAACACTTAATAGCAAAAATAGAGAGGTATAAACACTCAAATAAAAATACAAAAATAGATATTACTTCATGAGAATTAAATTTAATATAAGTATAGCACTTAATTTTTTTAATCACCTACTTTAAAGACCCTTCATCTGTGGAACGTGAATTCGAAGGAACCAAATTGCCGAGTAAACTTCCCATCTGGCGCGTGTTATCATTGGTGAAAGGACCTTCTCCTCCGCTAAGAACATGCCACTTGGTAACTTATTTCAAGAAGAATCCACTATAATATTAATACCTTACAGCATGTTTTTTTTTTTATATATATGCATGTATGTATGTATGTAACCAGAGAAGTGGGACCTCGAAATATTGTTTATTTAGAGCCCGTTTGTTTGCGTGATTGCTTCTGCGTTTGAAGCAACCACAATAAACATAATATTTGGTTCCATTGAAAACGCAATTTAAATTTAGTGGATCCCATATAATTTCACGTTTCGAACGTGAATTTTGCAAAGCAGCTCATAGCTGCTTTGCAAAATCCTGTGTTTACGTGCACAGTGCAATTCACTTGCACTGTGCACGCAAACAGTGCAATTCACTTGCATTGTTGCGTGATTTTTTTTTTTCAGTGTGTTTAGTTTTTGTATTTTTTTAAAAAAAAATTAGTTTATAATGAATTAAATTTACTCGCATTGTCATGTAAATAATATTTTTTTTCCCGAAAAACTAGTGTAGAGTGAATTAAATTCACTTGCACTGTAATATCAAATCAATTTTATTCCTGATAATATTTTATCTAATTCTATTACACGCTCAAAAAATAATAGAAACTTTAATTCTTGTCGAATGAATTTTGTACGTAATGGAATTGTAGATGGTTTAATGGCATAATAAAAAATATTTTATATAAAGTATTATTTATTTCATGAAGTAATAACAATAGTTAAATCTACAACATTTAAATTAAAAACCATCAATTTTAATATATATTTTTTAAAATTATTTTATAACTTTAATTTTAAAAGCATTCTTAACCAAACACATTAAACTATTTTTTATTCAATCTCAATTTCAACCACAGTTTTAACCAAACACCTATTTTTTCAAACCAACCTCAATTAAAAGTACTTTTTACAAAACAACTTTTTTCAAATTACAACCACAACAGCTACCGCAATACCAAACACACTCTTAGTGTGCACATTTTGAACTCTGAAACTATGTTTTTACTAGGCTGTCACGTCTCAGCTTTGATATTGAACGTGTAGAGTTTTTACATTTAATATAAATTGCTATGATAAAATTATTATTTTACTATTGAGTGGAAAAAAATGGGAGGCTTGGTTATAAGGGTAATTTAGTATTTTTAATGGTTAGATGGTTATTAAAAAAATGTTCTAGCTACCTAAATCATTTCTATATTTTTTATATAGTAAAATTACGTTTTTATTATCTTTTCATGAATTTTAAAAACAGTAAAAATATTTAATTATCCTTAAGGTAAAAGAAAAGGAAATTAGATATTGACCAATGTTTTTTTTTTGTTCTTCCCTTCTTAAGTTATAGTTAAAATACATCTCCACCCTTAAAAAAAAAAACTCAAGGCATGCATGTAATGGGTTTTTTTTACCCTTTCACACATGTTTATTTGTAATTTTTAGAGTTAAAAAGGGTATTTTGATGTTTTTAAAATTTTTTACTCTGAAAAGTTGTTGATATGTGCATATTATGCGTCAACATGTGAGTAGAGTCTGTATTTTTTTTAATGGCATGTGTGACACTACTTGTTCATTAAACTTGGCTTTTCATCGTGTTCTTAGTAGCGCCACCACAATCTCTTCCTCCTGGTGTAGCGTGTGACAGCAGATGATGGGCGGTTTGTTGTCAATGATCTATTTTTTTCTTCTTTCTATTCTCTCTCTTATAGAAAAAATACATGTGTGTCCTTTTTTCTTTTTCAATTTATGTCTTTTTTATTGTTTATTTTCATCCTTGCCCATTTTAGTAAAGTTTTTTATGTTTTCAATTTAGTTCTTAAATTATAATTTGTCATATATTATTTTTTTCAATTCACTCCTTGTTATTTTGATTTATGACTTTTTTCCACTAGCTCTTTCGTTAAAGTTATATTGGTTTTTAACTTCATAATTTAATTGAAGTTGATATTGTTTTATTTTTTTCAATTTAGCCCCTTTTATTTTAATTTTTTCTGTTAAAGTTTTTTTTTTCAATTTAATCCTCCAATTTAAAATTTTTCTATGCCCTCTAATTTATTTATTTTATTTTATTTTATTGCGTGCTTGATTTTTTTTTAGTGTCATCCTTCGACGTCTGATCTATTCAGGATTGGGCTTCATAGCTTTTTTATTTGTCGCACTTCCAATCTAATGATATGAGTCATGAGTTTTAAGAGTTAACAATGTTAAAGATTCTTTTTTTTCCTTATTTTCTTTTATGATTTTATCATTATACATTGTTTTTTTATAAAAAAATAGTTTTGTGATTATATTCGTTTTTTTTATCAGTTCATCACAATCTCATAATTTAGATCACGAGTTTTGCAGGTCTTTTTTTTTATAAAGGTTTTTTAAAAATTTGTTTGGCATTTTATTTTTGAAGAACTTTTTTTTAAAAAAATTTATACATATAAGATCTATTCTATAAAAAAAATAGTTATTTAAAAATAATATTTCACATAATATTTTTTTTATTCACCAAGTTTCATATGTGTTTCTATAATTCATTATTTTTTATTGATTTCAATAAACAAATCAAGTAGAA